>Ga0316202_10000412_pt1 | contig 49409 bp, 46 predicted proteins | sample 3monrhotite_MG_FD_204934 | JGI IMG/M metagenome (GOLD analysis project Ga0316202, IMG submission 204934) | Microbial mat bacterial communities from mineral coupon in-situ incubated in ocean water Damariscotta River, Maine, United States -... | ecosystem: Environmental > Aquatic > Marine >...
GTGATTTGAGTAATGACCAAGAAAGTCTTAAAACATTAACTGGCTATCCTTGGATTCAAGAACAGTGGAATGCAATCTCTGAGTGGATGACTATTAGGAAGTAAGGTTAATGAGGGATGGTATAAGAACGCAACGCAGCGACTACTGATGTAAAAAGTTTATTTGATGTTAGTTCTGACTTCTCTTTATAATCATTAATATCATAATCAACAATTACTCTCTTATCGGGTGCTTCTCCTGGTTGGCCTGTCCGCAAAATAACTCTAACTATTTTATTACCAAGTTCATTTCTAATATACTCAGCTGCATCTAATCCAGCAGTGCTAGTTTCCATAACAACATCAAGCAATACAACGGCAATATCATCTTCTCTAGCCATAATCTTCTTAGCCTCTTCTGCAGAATAGGCGCTAATAAGCTCAAGGTTTCTACCATTAAAATTCTCTTTACCTAAAATTAGGTGTGTAACATTATGAACCTCAGGCTCATCATCAACAATCAAAATTCTCCATGGTTTTTCAAAACTTTTTTTTGGCTTATCCTCTTTTGTAGCGAACATAACTTTTGTATCTTTATGACTCATTTTTAACCTCCAAACTAGCTAATGTTATTAAAAAAGTGGTACCTTTTTTAAGTTCACTTTCGCAACTTATCTCTCCACCTAACTGTTGTGTTACAAGATTATAAACTATTGATAAACCTAATCCACTACCACCAGAGGAGCGTTTAGTTGTAAAAAATGGTTCAAATATCTTATTTTGATACTCTTTGCTCATCCCTTTGCCGTTATCAAAATATTCTATATGTATCATACTTTTACCTGAAATAACTAACTCTTTTACAGTTATAATAATCTTAGCGCTCTCTTGATACTCCTCTTCATCAAAACCATGTATTAATGAATTCATAATTAAATTTGTAATAATTTGTGCAATAGAGCCAGGATTAGTGGAGATTGAGAGTTCTCTTGGACATTTAACCTCTATCTGATTTATTAAATGTTTATATTTTGGATGTAAACTAAGCAATACTTCATCAATATACTCTTTTATAAAAAATTTTCTACTCTCATTGCTAACCTGATCTACCGCAACCTGCTTAAAGCTTCGTATTAACTTTGCAGAACGCTCCAAATTTCGCAATATTGTAGCTGATAATTTAATGTTATCTTCTAAATACTCCTCAAATTCACTTTTTGACATATCGTCTAATTTGTACGCTTTTGATATATTTACTGAATTAGTCTCAAGAAGTGAAGCAGCTGACACACCAACACCAATTGGTGTATTAATCTCATGTGCAACCCCAGCTACTAATGATCCCAAAGAAATCATTTTTTCAGATTCTATAATCTGTTTTTGTGCTTTTTTTAGATGCTCCAATGAAGCTTGAAGCTCATATGTACGCTCCTCAACTTTTTGTTCTAATTCAAAATTTAAATCTCTAAGATTATCACTCGCACATTTACGCTCAAGAGAGTTCAAATATGTTCTTTTACCAATAAACGCAATGACTATTAACCCAAGAAGATAGATTATTAAGTGAGAGATTCTCATGCCTGTTACAGACTCTTCTGCCATTTCTACATATGGTGCCATTGGAAGTGAAACACCAACTGCACCACGAACATCTCCAAGCTTAAATCCTAAATGACCGTGACATTTTACACAGCCCTCATTTTCCATATAAAAAGGACGAATTAAACTAAGGTGTTCCTCTCCTTTATACATCCTATACTCAATAATTTCATCTGCTTCTCCTGCAATAAATTTATCAATAGCTGCACTTTCCCACTCATCTGCAATATTATCAGGATTCAGTGCCACCTGTCCAACAATTCGTCCAGTAATTCCATACAAATCAGTATAATCATCCATCAATTCCCTAACCATATATGCTGGATTCATAAGGGTAAGTTTCTTACCATCTGTTGTTACAACATCTCTATTTTTTAAATGTGCCAGATATGGATTTGGAGGAGTCTCTTTAGTTGGAGGGACATAAACACCACCATGCTTTGTACCCCAAAGACGAAATGCGTAATCTTTATTAAAATTGGCTCTCGCAGTATGTAGAGCTATTTATTTAACTTGTTCGTCCTCTTCTAAAATATTCCAAGCTAAAGATCCACCTATAATGGTACTCCAAGCAATCACTGCCAAAATAACATAACCAATAACACTATTTCTAATATTTTTAGTCATCATTACTAAAACCAATCATATAATAATTTATAATACTTAAATCATTATACTATATAAATGTAATTTTAACTATCTTACTTTAGGAGGATTTATAATTCCATTCTTTCGTGTCCAAATAACATATCCAACATATATATAATGATGTTTATCTTCAAATTCAAAAGCATTCCCACTTCTAAAACCATGATCACGTAATATTTCTGCATATTTTGGATGCTTATCTAAAAAAGCTCTAAAAGAGTCAAAAGCAGTATCAGAAACTACAACATGACTAATATCAAAACGTTTATGATCTAGGTATCTAGCGCACTCATTAAGAGCATCGCCAACAAAATTTACATGTCCTAAAATATCATTAAAAGGGTAAACTTCACCAGTGTGAACAGCAATCCTAACACCTTTAAAATAGCTATGTTTTTTTAGGGCAATATCTGAAAAACTTTTTAATGAAAGAGCAAATATCACACCATAACCCTTAAGAGATGGAGATAGAATACTGTAAAACCCATCACCAGTAGATATAAATCCAGCAATTAAATCATCAAACTTTATTTTAGATTCTGCAATTACTGTCTCTATCATATGTTTATAATTTTGTGTAAAAGAGACAATTAATTCATGTTGCTGAATTGACTCAAGCTTTGAAAAACCTATAATATCTATAAGAATTATATCTGCTTCATACGAAGGACTATCTGCTGCTGTTGACCTAGTCGTTGCACCCCTAGCTCTTCTTGTCATGCTCCCTCTCTTCTTGTGAGGAATCTAAAACATCTTTTGCGCTCTTTATCGCACCCTCTAAGGCTGTTTTTGCACTCTCCCAGATTCTTATACCCAAACGCTTGCTCTCTTGGGTAGCTTTATCTTTTAAAACACTGCTTCTCTCTAGTGTTTGCTGAGCTAGAAATGAGAGTTTATCACGCATTAATTCAATGGCTTCAAGACTAACATTGATTAACTCACCCATCTCATCAGAAGTTGAGTTTACTACACTAGTTAAAGTTGAAGTTATCATTGCTGAACTATTACTCGCTTTTGTTTTAAGTGTCTGCATAAAAAGTACATCAGCATGATGTAAATCTTCAAAAAGCATCTGCATATCTTCAAGTAAAAGCTTTTTAGCTTCATCAGGTGTATTTTCAAACCTCTCTTGAAAACGTGAAATTGAAGCGATTAACCCTTTTCGCATTCCATGAACAGTTCCAGATAGAATCTCTTTAGCATGTGGTGGGCTAGCTTCAGAGACTTCAATAGCAGCATCAATTATAGAATTTAGAACTTTTCTAATTCTTGCAGAAGAGAGTATCCCCTCATTGAGTGTTTGAAGTGTCAAATTCTTAGCTATTTCAATAACAGTTTTATGAATATCTAAACTATTTTTTGTCTTTTCAAGGGTAGTTACAAGTGCTGATTCTGTAACCTCTTTTAAAACCTCTAAAATATCTAAGTTTTGCAGTTTTAAGTTATGTAGACCATTTAGTGATGCTTTAGAAAATTCATACTGTCCATCATTTAAAAGAGTCTCTAGTGTATTAAATGCGGTTTTTCTAAATTCTTGTAACTCTTCGCTTTGCTGCGTTATTTGGCGCTCAATTTTTTCACGCTCTAACACTAAGTCTTCTAATGCTACATTTTGATGTTCAGTACTACACTCTAAAACAGTCTTTAAAACACTTTCTATTGTATTAGCATCTACAGACTTTGGATTAATAGCACCACTTTTAATAGCTGTGTCAATAGAATTTTTAAGTGCACTCTCTAACATTTCAATACGCGCTATATCACTACAATTGTCTTTAAGTATTTTTTGCAAAGAAGTCTCTGACATCATAGCCCTTTTGATAGATACTCTAATTTAGAGCACCATTTTAACATGTTTATGTTTTTTTATCTCTTCAAAAATCAAATTTCGTTCATCTTCATTATGGACTAAAAGCTTTAACTTGTATGAGCAATACTTTCCACCTTTACTAGTCTTAGAAGCCTCAAAGCTACACTCTCTCTGCCCTATAACACTTATGACTGCCTCTTCTATTGATGCACTATGTATTCCAATAACAGTATAACTCCAACTACATGGATATGAAATCTCTGGTTTGTCTTGATTATTAGCGTCTAAAATCACCGCTCTTACCTCCACTTTTACTCTCTAATTGAACTGATGAGATAATCATCGACTTGTCAATCGCTTTTACCATGTCATAAATTGTAAGTAGCCCTATAGAGACGCCAGTTAGTGCTTCCATCTCTACACCTGTTTTACCATTTAACTTAACACTCAAACTCATCTTAAAACCAGGAAGCTCAGGTAGCTCCTCAATATCTACATTAATTGCCCCAAGAAGCAAAGGATGACACATTGGAATTAAATCTGATGTTCTTTTTGTTCCACTAATGGCAGCTACAACTGCAGTTTGAAGAACTGGACCTTTTTTAGCGGTGTTATTAATAACAGCATTATAAGCTTCTTTACTCATAGCAATTGTTCCACTAGCAACAGCAACTCTTGTAGTAACATCTTTTTCAGTCACATCTACCATCTTGGGACGATTTTTTTCATCAAGGTGGGTTAAATTCATCTATTTCCTTTTTATCTAAAAAGTTTACCAAAATATATTTAATATATAGATTTCAATCATAAAAACGCATATTGTCTATTTTTTATACAAATGACTGATTATATAAAAGCTATAATTCTGGTTATAAATTCATAGGAGTTAAAATGAAAGAGATAAGTATTACTAAAAAATTAGTTACTGTTGGAGCTATGTTATCAATAATAACAAGCTCGCTTTTAGCAGATATTGAGAAAAAGAATTTAAAAATAGGTTTCATCGCACTAACTGACTGTGCGCCGATTGTAATAGCTAAAGAGAAAGGTTTCTTTGAAAAGCATGGCTTAAATGTTAGAGTTGTTAAAGAAGGTGGAGGATGGGCTGGTATTCAACAAAAAGTAATTAGTGGAGAGTATGATGCTTCTCACGCACTTGCTGGTATGCCAATCGCTTCAACACTTGGAATCAATGGAAATACTCCAATGCATGCAATTTTAAGTCTTGACTTCAATGGTAATGCAATTACTATGAGTAATTCTATTATTAAAATGATGGAAAAACATGGTCTTGATAAAACAGCGCGTCCTGTAACTGCTGCTTCTCTTAAAGCTGTAGTTGATGAAAAAAGAGCTAAAGAGGGTGCAAAATATAAACCTTTAGAGTTTGGTATGGTATACCCCGTTTCTACGCACAACTATGAGCTTCGCTACTGGCTTTCAGCATCAGGAATTGATCCAGACAAAGATACTACGCTTAAGGTATTCCCACCGCCACAAATGGTTTCTAATATGAAAGCTGGAAATATTGAGGGTTACTGTGTTGGAGAACCATGGAATGAACGTGCTGTTATGGCAAAATTAGGTTCAGCACTAATTACAAACTATGATATCTGGAACAATAATCCAGAAAAGGTTTTACAAGTTACACAAGAATTTGCTAAAAAATACCCTGGCACCACTCAGGCTATGATTGAAGCGGTAATTGAAGCGCAACTTTGGTTAGATGAAAATTGGGAAAACCGTAAAGAGGCTGCAAAAATACTTAGTAAAAAGAAGTATGTATACGCACCAGTTAAAGTTCTTGAAAAATCTATGACAGGTACATTTCAATACCTAAAAGATTTTAAAGGTGAGCCAAACCCAATGTTTAATGTATTTTCATCTAACTACGCGGCATATCCATACTATAGCCATGGTATGTGGTTTATTACACAGATGTACAGATGGGGTCAGCTTGATAAACCAATAGATATGAAAAAGACGATTGAGAATGTTTACAGACCAGATCTATTTGCAAAAGCTGCTAAAAATGTAGGATACAAAATTCCAGCAAGCCCGTGGAAAAAAGATGGTGTAGATAAATATAACAAATTTATCGATGGAAAAGTATTTGATCCAAACAAAGCAGTTGAATATATTTACGACTTTAAAGTTCAACACTCAAAGGTTAGTCAAAAAGAGTTAGCAGCTGCTAATAAGTGGAGTGTAAAAACTGTACAACCTGGTTATCAATGTGAAGCTGGAAAACCTGGATGTGCATCTAAATAGGGGTAATTGTGAAAAAAGAACAAATTGAAAAAATACTATTTCCATCACTATTGTTAATATTAATAATATTCTTTTGGAAAGCATTATCTGGCTGGGTTGAGGGTTTCCCTACCCCGCTAGAGACATATGATGCAGCAATGGAAGTATTAGCAGATCCATTTTACATTGAGAGTGAAGATGACAAGGGTATGTTTTGGCAAATTACAAATTCACTAGAGCGTGTATTTGGTGGATTTATCTTAGCCTCACTAGTTGGGATTCCTTTAGGTTTTCTAATTGGTATGAACAAACGTGCGATGTACGCACTTAGTCCGTTCATTCAAATTTTAAAACCAGTTTCTCCACTTGCATGGTTACCACTTGCACTGTTTGTATTTAGAGATATAAATTTAACAGCTATATCTGTTATTTTTATTACATCTATTTGGCCAATTATCATTAATACTGCACTTGGTGTACAAAGTGTTAGTAAAGATTATATGAACGTAGCTAGAGTATTAAAATATACACAACTAGAGATTGCAACTGGAATTATTTTACCAGTGGCTGTTCCATATATTTTTACAGGTATGCGCCTTAGTTTAGGTATAGCATGGTTAGTAATTGTAGCAGCTGAAATGCTAACAGGTGGTATTGGTATCGGTTTTTGGATTTGGGATGAGTATAACAACCTTAATTACCATAACATTATTGTGGGGATTATCATAGTTGGGCTTGTAGGTTACCTACTTGACGCGCTAGTTGGTTGGTTTGCTAATAAATTTGATTACCGTAAAGGAGAGAGATCATGAGTGAAAAATTCTTACAGATACAAAATGTTGGAAAATCATTTGATCTTCCTGATGGTGGCGAATATGTAGCATTAACAGATGTATCAATTGATATAAAGACTAATGAGGTTATATCAATTATTGGGCACTCTGGTTGTGGTAAATCAACAATTCTAAATATTGTTGCTGGACTTGATGAAGCATCTTCTGGTGCTCTATTTTTAGAAGATAAGCTAATTACAGAACCTGGTCCTGAACGCGCTGTTGTATTTCAAAACCATTCACTACTTCCATGGTTGAATGTTTTTGAAAATATTGAGATGGCAGTTAAGAAAGTAATGCCTGACTTAACAATTAGTGAGCGTCAACAGCGTGTTAAAAAGTTTATAGATATGGTTAATCTTGAACCTGCAATGTTTAAAACACCTAGTGAGATTAGTGGAGGTATGAAACAGCGTGTTGGAATTGCAAGAGCTTTAGCTATTAGTCCAAAAGTTTTACTAATGGATGAGCCATTTGGTGCACTAGATTCATTAACAAGAGCTAGTTTACAAGAGCATTTAATGAGAATTCAAAGAAAATTACAGAATACTGTCATCATCATTACTCACGACGTTGATGAAGCTGTGTTACTTAGTGACCGAATAATAATGATGACAAACGGACCAGAGGCTACAATAGGTGAAATTCTAGAAGTAAACTTACCAAAGAAGCGCGATAGAGTAGCTCTTCAAAGTGATCCTGAATATATCAGGTGCCGTGAGGCTATTTTAGAATTTTTATATAAAAAATATGCAAAAGAGGATGAGTAATTCATCTTAATTAAAAAGGAATATTATAATGAAAAAAATGAATACATTAGGTGTTGCGATTGCAACTTTATCAGCACTTGGTACAACTAGCTTAAGTGCAAATACAGACATTTTGTCAAATATTAAAGCAAACGGTGAGATTAGAACAAGATATGAGTTCGTAGATGATGGTTCTGTTGCTACTAAAGATGCTAAAGCACTTACAAACAGACTACTTTTAGGTGTTAAAGCTGACCTTTTTGGAACTAGTGGATTTAGTACATATGCTGAATTTATTAATGTAAGCCATGGTACTTTAATTGATGACTATGCACCTGAAACTGCTGGTTATGCATTAGTTGCGGATCCCACAAACAATAGACTAACACAAGCATATATTGATTATAAAGCAGGTAACACTTTAATTAGAGGTGGTCGTCAAATGCTAAATATTGACAATCAACGTTTTGTTGGAGCTGTTGGTTGGAGACAAATGCCTCAAACATTTGAAGGTTTTTCAATCACTAATACAGATATTAATAAATTAACTCTTAAGGGTTCTTACTTAACACGTAGATTAGGAATTATAGATGCTTTAACAGGAAACACAAAATCTGTACTATTACATGCTGGATATAAATATAATGAAAATATTAAACTTACAGCTTATGGTTACCTTATTGGTAATATTGGTGATACTTACGGAATCAGACTTGATGGTAAAACTGCATCAAATGAGCTAAAAATCAACTATTCATTAGAGTATGCTAACCAAAATGACGCAACTATGAGAGTTAATAGTGGTGACTTTAAACAACAAGTTGATGCTGATTACATAAATGCTGATTTTGGTCTAAAGTATAAAGGTTTTATCGCAGGTGCAGCATATGAAGTACTTGGCGAAGCTGGAAATGCTACAGATAGTCACGGGTTTACAACACCATTTGCAACACTTCATAAATTCAACGGTTGGGCAGATGTATTTTTAGGACGTACTGCTACAGGTAATGCTAACGGACTTGAAGATTTAAGTCTTAAAGCTGGTTATGCATCAAAAGAGTTCGGTAAAGCATTAGCAATTTATCATGAATTTGACGCTGAAACTGGGGCAAATAGTGACTTAGGTGATGAATTAGACTTACTGTATGTAACAAAGATTCCATCAATTAAAGGTCTTAGTGCAATGGCTAAAGCATCTTTTTACAATGCAGGCGATGCTGGAAACGATGTTACTAAATATTGGTTAATGCTAGACTATAAATTTGGTTCTAAATAGAACTTTTACATCCCATCTTTATCCCATTTTCTCTATCCCTTATAACCATTTGGAAATTCTCCAAATGGTTACTTTCAAATCAAACTAACAAGTCTATAGTTTAAACTGTTTAATCGCATCAGACAAACTCTGTAAATCTAATTCTATTCTTCCAAGTTCGCTAGATATATCATTGTTAAATTTTTGCATACTACCAACTTCATTTACTGTTTTATCGCTAATTGCTACCATACTATCAGTATTTGAGCGCAACTCACTTATATTTAGGTCAATATTTTTTGCAGAATCTTGACTCTTTTCTGCAAGTTTTCGCACCTCATCAGCAACAACAGCAAAACCTCTACCATGCTCTCCAGCACGAGCAGCTTCAATTGCAGCATTTAATGCTAATAGATTTGTTTGACTTGCAATATCTTTGATAAGACTTACCATACTCTCTATCTCTACAATAGAGTTTGTAAGAGTATTTGTTTGATTTTGTAATCCTGCAATTGCTGGACTAAACTCTGTCTCATTCCATTCATTTAAATTACTCAATACTCCATTTGCACTAGAGGTACTACTTTTTACAGCGTCAAAAGATGAGCTAATTGCGCCTACTACATTTTTGAAATTTTGATTAATCTCATTAATAGGAGCTTCAAGCTGAATAAGCTCATTGTTCTTATCTAAATTTAGAGTTTCTGAAAGATCTGAATTGGCAAGACGCTCTAACGCTACAATTACATCTTCAGCCTCCTCAATCATAAACTTACTTCTTAATTTAAACTCATTTCTACGATCTCTTAAAATAAGAAAAATTCTTTTTAATACATGCTCTTTATCATATACAGGTACAACAAAAACAAAAGTTGGAATCTTTTCACCTGATTTAATTTGTGTGTAAAGAACATCTGAGGAGCTAAAACCAGAGCGTTTTTCTGTAATTGCTAATTTATCAATAAAATTACCAAGTTTAAAAACATCCTCATCATCAGGTTTTAATAGAGCTGACAACTCTTTTCCAACAGCACTTTTTTCATCATACCCACTAAATGGCTCAAACTGAGGGTTAAAGTATTCAATTACCTTTTCTGGACTAATGGCTAATATAGTACTTGGAAAATTTTGCACAAAAGAGTTTAGATAGCGATATTGTCTTTGATGATAATCAATAGTATGTTTTAGTTTATCAGCATAATTTTCATGCTCACTCTCTGAATTAATCTGTTTATACTCATTATCAATTATCTTTTGTAACTCATCTAGCTCACTGCTATTTTTAGAAAAAAACATTATATTTCCTTTATATCTGTTGTAAAATCTATACATATAAAATGGGTTTTATTCGAGATAGTAACTCTATGAACATAGGTTTTGCATAAATTGCCTGATGCTTGAGATATATATCTTCTACTTAAGTACTCTCCACTTTGTGACTCTTTAGTAATAGCAAAATACTCTTTACTGCTATGATCATAGTGTGCTGGTGCTGGTAGATAAAATGGATTAATATCTGTACGTAAAGCTGTCTCACTAATCTGTTTACCATGAATATCTAGCACATAAAAGGCTTCTAATTCTGAGTGACTCTCAAGCAAAGGCTCAACGCATCTATTAAAGTTAGTACAATCTATACCGCTTTGTAAAGATTTTGTAATAGCTTGTGCTATATTTTTTGCATTTAAAAACTGTTGTTTTTTTAGTTGCATTTTATCTATAGTATTTTTAGAGACTAATGATTCTATATTATCAATTAAATCTACGTAATTCAACTCTTCTAGCTTAGGCATAGGCTTGTCAAACAAGAAACCTTGAAATAGAGTTATATTCCTAGTCCTAGCATCAACAGCGTCAGCTAAATCCTCTATCCCCTCAGCCAAAATTGCAGACCCTAAATTATGTGCCATATTCGCAATTGCTTTTACAATCTCTTGATGAACAACATCCTTGTGTAAATCTTGCATAAGTGAGCGGTCAAGCTTAATAACATCTGGTTTAATCGATTTAATACGCTCAAAATTAGAGCACCCACTACCAAAGTCATCTAACGCTATAAAAAAGCCTTTACTTCTAAAGTATTCACTAAACTCTGTTAAATAATCTAGGTTTTTTATAAACTCCTCTTTTATTTCTAAAACAATTTTACTATTTTGAATACCATTTTCTAAAAGTATGGGTTTAAAATTTTTCCATGATTTGTTTATTAAAGTAGGCTCTATATTTAAAAATAGCAAAACATTTGGATACTCATCTTGAATTGATTTAAATTTATCTAATGCAATTTTAATTGCTCTAGTGCTTAAATATTCTAAATCTTTTTCTGTTTTACATAGTCCAAATAACTCAGGGGCAGGTACAATTCTTCCATCTTCATCATAACCACGCAGAAGTGCCTCTACTCCAAATAGTGTTCTGCTAGATGTTGAGATAATTGGTTGAAAAAATATAGTAAGTTCTGGGAAATTGTTAGTTATATTCATTAGAAAATTATAATAGATAAAGAGCACTTTTCATATATATATATGATTAAAATATAAACATTTTAGATAAGAGATAATGCCTTATTATAATCATCTAGCTCATTTAAATTACTAAATGCAAAATTATCATCAAAATCAACATATGTTGCATTTTTATCTCTAAGCATACTCTGTAACTTATGACGATTTTCATCAATCATTTTACGCAACTCATTTTTCAAACTAGCATGGTAAATTCCACACAGTGGATGTACACTAGAACTTACACGTGCTACAGTTGCACTACCTGAATCTCTTTCTAATAGCTTTTTTATCTCTAATTCACCAACAAATGGGCTATCAACACTTAAAACAAAAAACCTCTCCTCATCTAACTGCTCAATGGAGCTAAGTAGACCAACTGTTGGAGCGAACTGCTCACTAAAATCTATAATGAAGTTTTTTGTAAATTTGAAAAGTTCTGGACTTTTTGTACTAATATAGACTTTTTTAAAAAGAGGTTTTAGACGCTCATACTGATACTGAGCAAGAGTATCGTACTCTGCAAAAGGCAAAAGTGCCTTATTTTGCCCCATTCTCCTACTAGCGCCGCCAGCAAAAATGACGGCACTTATATTAAACATCTTCTGGTGAACTTATATATCCTGAAATTGCACTAGCAGCTGCTACTGCTGAGTTTGCTAAATAGATTTTTGAAGATCTGGCACCCATTCTTCCAACAAAGTTACGATTTGTTGTAGATACTGCGACCTCATCATCAGCTAAAATTCCCATATAACCACCCAAACATGCGCCACACGTTGGATTACTAACAACTGCTCCAGCGTCAATTAAAATATCTATGTATCCCTTCTTTTGTGCATCTGTTAAAATCTTCTGAGTTGCAGGAGTTACTATCATTCTAGTATGGCGTGCAACTTTTTTACCCCTCATAATATTAGCCGCCATCTCAAGGTCACTTAAACGACCATTTGTACAACTTCCAATGAAAACTTGATCAACTCTTATTTTTTCTGAAACTGCTTGAGAAAGTGGATGCCCATTTGATGGCAGTGATGGATATGCAATTACAGGTTCAAGATTATCTACATCTATCTCAATAACTTTTACAAACTCAGCATCATCATCAGAGTAAAAGTATTTTGGTTCACGTGCTAAATTTTTATCTGCTAAAAATGCTTTTGTAGTATCATCAGCTGCTATAATTCCACTTTTTGCACCAGCCTCAATTGCCATATTACAAAGACTAAATCGTCCATCCATATCTAAGTTGTCAATTACTTCACCTGTAAATTCTAAAGCCTGATACAATGCACCATCAACACCTAAGATTCTAATAACCTCAAGAATCAGATCTTTTCCATAGACATTTTTTTGAAGTTTTCCATTAAAGATAACCTTAATTGTTGGTGGAACTTTAAACCAGTTTCCACCTGTAATCATCGCATAGGCAATATCAGTTGAACCCATACCTGTAGAAAATGCACCAAGTGCACCATGAGTACAAGTGTGACTATCAGCTCCAATAATCACATCACCAGGAACTACAAGACCCTTCTCTGGTAAAAGTGCATGCTCGATTCCCATATCTTTTTCATCAAAAAAGTTTTTTAAATCATGTTTGTAAGCAAATTCACGACTAATCTTTGCTTGATTCGCACTTGCTATATCTTTTGCTGGGATAAAATGATCCAATACTAATGAGAATCCATCTGGGTTAGCAAGTTTTTTAACACCACTTTCATTAAATGCACGAATTGAAATTGGGGTAGTAATATCATTCCCAATTACCATATCAATATTGGAGCTGATAATTTCACCAGCTTTTACGGCATGTCCTACATGCTCAGAAAATATTTTTTCAGTTATTGTTTGTCCCACAGTAAAGTTCCTATCTATAATTTTAGTAAGCGTATTGTAGCAAAATTCGCCCGAAGGCGAGAATTTGTAAGGGGAGTTTGAACTTCTTGATAAGAATTGGATGTACTTTCAAGAGAAGTGATAAAAGAAGTATATATCTACTTAGTCAATGAACTACAACACCAAGCAAATACTAAGTAAACTAATACGTTTAAAATCTTTTAGGATCAGGATGCTTAAAGTTGTAATGCAGGGCTTTTGAGAGTCTTTCACCACTTATAACTCTTTTTTTAGTACATGGCAAATATTTCAATTTTAACTTTGCCGTCTTTAAAATTGCCTCTTTTGTTGGATGCAGTGGCGCACACATATTATAAACTCCCTCAGGAATAGGACGTGTGATTAACTGATAAAGCATTTCAACTGCATCATTTCTGTGTATATGATTAACAGGACAGTTTTTAACCTCAGTTTTATCTGCATAATATTTTGCCAAATAACGTGAATAGCCCATTAAGCCAGCTAGCCTTACTACATAACTTTTCTGTTTGCTATCAGTTACAATTCTCTCAGCACTTCTTAGGTGTGAATCAGCATCCACAGCACTATCCTCATCAATTTTTCCACTTCCAGAGTACAAAGATGTAGAGCTTAAAAAAATTATTTTTGTATGCGGATAAAGGCGAAAAATCAAATCTCTAAACAGCTCTAAACTGTCATCACCTTTATAAACAGATGATGGTAGTGAAATTATAAGTATGTCACATTTAAAAAAATCTCTATTATCCATATAGCTTTCTAAAGTTAAGACACAGTTGTCTATCCCATATGTTTTAAGTTCGCTTCTTCTTTGTTCTGATGTTGAGCCTTTAACTATAAATTCACTAACAAGTCTCTCACCAAGGGAACTACCTAACCAACCACATCCAAAAATACTTACTCTAGGTTTACTCATTAGTTGATTAACCCTTTTGCTTATGAATTTTAATTTTGACATTATAGCTGTCAAATACATCTGTTATAATTAAGCTATATTATAAAGTTAGAATCAATTAAAATTTAATGAAAGAGGCTTAGTTGGATGAAAAATATTATGTTTGCTTCAATTTTTAGTGTGTTAATTACTATTTTTATAAACGGCTGTACAGATAAACAGACTTCTCTTGCTACAATGTCTTTTAAAAGTTTGAATACTCCAACAACAGACATCGAAAAAAAGAGTGTTCAATATTCACAAGAGCTTAGCATCAATGGTATAGTCCATAAGTTAAACTTTAACACTATCATGAAAAGTGGGGATGTAGACAATAATGAGATATTTGGTCTTGTTAAAGACTATCAAGACAACCCTTTAAAGCTTAATGATGGATCAAACTATATATGCAATGGTACAAATAGTGGTGTAGGTTCAGGGCTTGACCACTCATCTATTTTGCAAAAAAACTCTAAAATATATATGATAAATCAGTTTGAATGCCCAATTGGTGCTCTTTATATGCTTGAACTAAAACAAGACAAAAAAACTGGAATATTATCAGCAAAAAAAGATACTCTCAAATTCATTAGCCAAAAAGATGAATTTGGTGGCTATGTACATTGTGCGGGTCAAACAACTCCATGGAATTCACATTTAGGCTCAGAAGAGTATGAGAGTAATGCAAGACTTATAGAGAACTTTAGCGGGGCTACTGGCGATAAATATTATGATGAAACAGCAAAATTTTGGGGTAATGATTTCAATAAAACAAATCCATACTACTACGGTTGGACACCAGAAGTTCAAATAAAAACAGATGGTTCTGCTAAATATATGAAACATTATTCAATGGGTAGATTCTCTCATGAGCTAGCTTATGTAATGCCAGATCAAAAAACTGTATATCTTACAGATGATGGCACAAATGTTGGACTTTTTATGTTTAAATCAGATTATGTTCAAGACCTATCATCAGGAACACTTTACGCTGCAAAACTTACACAGACTAGTTCAGACAACGGTGGAAAGTTTAATATTTCATGGATTAATCTAGGACATGCTACAGATAGTGAAATTCGCTCATTTGTTGCAAAAAAGATAAAGTTTTCTGAACTATTTGATTCTGAGACTGTTAAAGCTGATGGAAGTTGCCCCACTGGGTTTACTTCGATTAATACAACTACTGGACATGAGTGTCTATCTGTAAAAAACAGAATGCAAAAAATAGCATCGCGCCTTGAAACAAGAAGATATGCTGCAATTATGGGAGCTACTACAGAACTTCGTAAAGAAGAGGGTATTACCTATGATGAAATAAATAAAAAACTCTATCTTGCTATGAGTTCAGTAGAAAGAGGCATGGAAGATAATACAAAATACGATATTGGTGGCAACAACCACATAAAGGTTAAACATAACTATTGTGGCGCTGTATATGAGTTAAATGTAGATAATAAATTAATTGCTACAGATATGAGTACACTCATTGTGGGAGAACCCATAAAAAAAGATATGGCTGGAAACTCTTGTAGCTTGGATAAAATTTCAAACCCTGACAATGTTTCAATGGTTCAAGGAACAGATATTTTGATGATAGCAGAAGATTCATCAAAACATACAAATAACGTAGTATGGGCTTATAACTTAAAAGATAAATCTCTATCACGAGTTATCACTACACCACTTGATGCTGAAGCTACATCCATCTTTTGGCATAAAAACATTAATGGCTTCAGCTACATGACAGCAGTTACGCAACACCCTATGAGAAATCAAAATACTACTAGCTCAAATAAAGAGTCATCAATTGCTGTTTTAGGACCAATAAAATTTAAATAATTTTACTTAAAATATGAGATACAATTAGAGACATTACATAAAAAAAGCCCTTTCATCAAAATTAGATGAAAAGGCCTATTCTTAAAGGGAATGTACTTTCGAAGAAGTGATTAGCGAAAGTATAGTTTTTATAAGTTAACAAACAGATAATGTTATATTAATCATAAAGTAAAAAAATGCGTTTCTTTGAATTAAAACAGATTGCAAACTATCTAAATAGATATAAAAACATAAGTTCTATCTTTCGTATTGCAGATAATACTCTATGTTTACAGACTAAAAGTGAAGGTTCTTACTACTTTCACATGCAACGATCTAACTCCTACATCTACAAAACTTCACGTCCTGAGCGAACTAAAATTTATAAAGCCCCATTTGATTCTACGCTTGAGCGAAGATTTAATCGTGCACAAATTAGAGGTGTGAAAATTTTAGATAATGACAAAGTAATTCAAATTGAAGCAATTATTAGTGGCGGATACAAAGAACAAAAGAGCATATTGCAGTTAGAGTTTACAGGTCGACACACAAATGTTATTATCTTAGATGAACAACTAACAGTTCTAGAAGCACTGCGCCATATTGATATTAATACATCCTCTCGCCCTGTACGCGTTGGTCAAACTCTTTTACCCCTTCACCCAAATCAAAAAGTTCCTATAGATGGTCATGAAATTGAAGATGTTGAAAGTTTTTTATATGCACAATTTAACGAAAAAACTACAGCAGAACTAGAATCTATTAGAAAACAAAAATCATCCATGTTATTTAAACGTCTAAAAAAATTACAAAAAAGATTTGATACGCTTGAAGATGAAAACTTTTGGCAAGAAAAGGCACTATCACTAAAAAATGAAGCTGAGATAGTTATAGCAAATTTACACCTAATTAAACCATACGAAAAGAGCGTTATTCTAAATGATTTTCATGGTAATAGTATAGAAATTAATTTAAATCCAGATTTACCAACAGCTGCAATGGTCTCAAAATATATATTTAAACAGGCTAAAAAAGCACGTCAACGTTCACACCACATCCACCTTGAAAGACAGAGCCTAGAGGAGAAAATTGCATTTTTACGCCATTTTGCCGATACTATAGAACGCGCGACTAGTAAAGAGGAATTAAATTTTCTAATGCCAACTTCTGTTAGACGTAAAGGAAGCACAACGCAGTTGCCGTATGAAGTCTTTTATATTGAGGGACTAAAAGTGATGCTAGGACGTAGTCAGAAGAGTAATGAGGAGGTGCTGCGAGCCGCAAGGGCGCAGGACATATGGTTTCACCTCCAAAACATTGCATCTGCTCATGTTGTTGTTGTTAGCAACAAACAGCAGTTACCTATTAGCGTCATTGAACGTGCGGCAAGGTTATGTGTAGACTTTAGTGTTACGCAAAGTGGCACATATGCTGTGGATTATGTTAAACGTAGAGAGGTTAGACCCGAAACTGGTTCGCGTGTGTTGTATAATAACTATAAGACTATTAATATTGATGTAACAAAATAGAGTGATTAACTAAGGCAAGATTATGGCAATAAGTCCCATAGGCAACGCAATAATGGTGAATCAAAACACTCCAATAGTCGCTTCTGCTCAAAATTTAGCCCAAAATAGAATAGATTTACAAAATGTAGCTGCAGGTGAAATTGTAAAAGATGAACAAAAAAAAGTAGAAGAGACTCGTCCAGCTGAAGAGAGTTCAGCTATTAATGCTGAAGAAGAGCGCAAAAAAGAGCAAAATGAGAAAAAGAAAAAAGAACACGAAACAGAAGATGAACAAAAAGAGCAAAAAACTTCATCTGGTGAGTTTCATCTGTTAGATGTTAAAGCCTAACTATCGTATAATCACGCTATTTTAGTAATAGGGGCTTATATGTCTATTAATGCGTTATACGAACAATACAAAGAGCGTATTCTAACAGGGTCTATGCTAGCACTAGGCGCTATCGTAATAGGTGCAATTGATAACTTTTTTCTTATTTGGTTCTTTTTAGGGACACTTTTTATGATTGCTCTATTTGAAGCGAACAGACTATTTAACCTTCATAGCGGTGCAATTTATTACTACGGTTTTGCTCTTTGGGTGACTGCTGCTTTTTATCCATCTGTTGAGGAACTATTTTTTATAGCTGCAATTGCATACGCTGCAGTACTTGCATACTCTCAGAAATTAGATCAAAGACATTTTGCACCGCTACTATACCCAACAGTTGGGTTTCTGTTTTTTCTAACACTCTATAATGATTATGGCGTTGGCTCATATGTTTGGCTAATTGTTGTTGTTGCTAGTGCTGATATTGGTGCATTTGTTGTAGGAAAGACTATTGGAAAGACTCCATTTAGTAAAACATCTCCGAAGAAGACATTAGAGGGTGTTTTTGGTGGTATTGCAATTGCAACAGTTCTTGGTGCTATAATTGGTATACAATATAGTGATTTTTTTCCTGCACTAATTATTTCGCTCTTTACAGCCATAAGCGCTATATTTGGTGATCTTTTTGAAAGCTACTTAAAACGTCAAGCAGATGTTAAAGATAGTGGAACAATTTTCCCAGGACACGGAGGTGTTCTTGATAGACTTGATGGTTACCTTTTTGGTGCTGTTGTTATGACCTTGCTAATGAGAAGCATAAGTTAGTGGTTGTTCTTGGTTCTACTGGTTCAATTGGGGTTAATGCCCTTGAAATTGCGCGCACAAACAACTTAAAAATTGAGACACTAGCCGCTGGTAAAAATATTAAACTACTAAATGAACAGATAAAACTTTTTTCACCTAAAAGTGTTGTTGTATCTTCCAAAGATGATGTAGCCAAAGTAAACCACTCTAATGTACTTTATGGAGAAGAGGCTCTAGTTCGTGTGGTAAAAGAGGCAACAAGTGAATTAGTTGTAAATGCACTTGTTGGCTTTTTAGGTCTTCGCCCTACACTAGCAACTTTAGAATCTGGCAAAAAGTTAGCCCTTGCTAATAAGGAATCCTTAGTTGTAAGTGGAGCCTTTTTAGATAGTTCTAAAATAATACCAATAGATAGTGAGCATTTTGGGTTATGGTACTTAAAACAAAATAGAGCAATTGAAAAAATGATTATCACCGCAAGCGGTGGTGCGTTTAGAGATTGGTCACTTCAGAGAATGAAAACTGCAACTCTTAGCGATGCACTTAAACATCCAAACTGGTCAATGGGGCAAAAGATAACAATAGATAGTGCAACAATGATGAATAAACTTTTTGAACTGCTAGAGGCAAAGTGGCTTTTTGAAGATGTTAAAAATTTTGATGCCATAATTGAACCAAAATCAATTATTCATGCACTAATTGACTTTAGTGATGGAAGCACAACCGCACACCTAGCTCATGCTGACATGCGCCTTCCTATTGCATATGCTCTACTTGAAAAGGTAGATAATCCAATATTAAAAAGTGTAGATTTAATCAAGATTGGTAGTTTAGAGTTTAGAGAAATAGAAAAATCACGCTACCCAATCTGGGAGATTAAAGATGCGCTAATGAAAAGTCCAGAACTTGGAGTTATTGTAAATGCAGCTAATGAAGCGGCAATAGTACAGTTTGAAGATGGCAAAATAGGTTTCAATGACATCTCTAAAACTGTTATTAAAAGTTTTGAACATTTCGCAAATATAAAAGTAGAAAATATAGAACATATATTTGAGATAGATACAGAAGTAAGGCAATACGCCAAAACATTGTGAAAAAAGTAATGCTATTTTATAGGAATGGAATTTAAGTGATTGCAAATAGCAATAAGCATAAAAATTATGAGCTATTAAATTTAATAGGATATGGCTTGTCAAAATTTAATGATAGCTTTATAAAAGAGTTCGGATTTACAACTAAAACAGACTTTTACAATTTTTGTGTTAAAAATAATATAGCAAAAACAGCTGGAACAGTTAAAAATAGAATGGATTTATTTGATAATTTTTTTCCCGATAATGGTAGAAAAGGTTGGTGGCAGAAAGGTGATACATATATACATAGAAAAATATTGATTGATAATTTATTTGGTCATGAACCTGTAAATGAATATGCAAATATCGTAAAATTACAGATGAAAGGCACTTTTGATATTAAAAATATTGAGAACAAAATAAAACCTATTACAAAATCAAGATTTAAAAAATTACAAGAGACAGGATTAGAAGCTGAATTATTTTTTATGAATAACTATAGTTCAATTGAATTATTCAAAAACGCAACTATAGAAGATGCTAGATTGCTTGGCGATGGTTATGACTTTCAAGTAACTGTTAATGAGAAATCATTCTTAGCAGAAGGAAAAGGAAAATTTAGATTGACACAAAATGAATACAATAAAGCAATAGATTATAAAAATGATTACATAATCACTTTAGTTTTAAATCTAAACAACAAACCAAAATTCCTCCTAATTGAAGACCCTATAAAAAATTTAAGATTTGAAGAGAAAACAGTATTTTCTAAAGAAACAAAAGAATACCACCTAATAGATACTATATGTTAAAGTATATAAAAAGATTATTATGAAAAAAGTAATGCTCATTCATGGTTGGAATGGAAGTGATTTACCGCATTGGCAGGCTTGGTTAGCACAAGAGTTGGTAGTTAAAAATGTTGCTGTGGCTTTTGTGCAACTAAGTAACAATGATTACCCAGATAAAGATGTATGGATGAAAGAGGCAAGTGACGTGCTTAATGATTTTAAACCAGACACTGTTATTTGTCATTCACTTGGAAATATTCTTTGGTTTCATCTATGTAATGCAGGAATTTCTAAGGTTAAGAATCTACTTCTTGTAGCTCCAACTAGAGATTTAAGTAGTTATGATGAGCTTAAAACATTTTTTCCAGTAGATGTTCCATCATCTTTAAAAGCAAAAAGCTCTCTTATGGTTACTTCAGATAATGATCCATATTTAAATTCACAAGAGGCTAAAGAGCTTCAAATTGAGCTTAAAATTGAGCATATTGAACTACATAATGCAGGACATATAAATGAGAATAGCGGATATGGTGAGTGGGACTGGGTGCTTGAATGGACACTAAAACAATGATTTTAAGCATTGAAAGTAGCTGTGATGACAGCTCAATCGCAATTACGCGCGTAGATGATGCAAAAGTACTATTTCATAAAAAGATTTCCCAAGAAGCAGAACATACAAAATATGGTGGTGTTGTACCAGAGCTTGCTAGTAGACTTCACGCTAAAGAGCTTCCACGTATCTTAGAAAGTGCTAAAGAGTACCTAAGCGACATTAAAGCGGTAGCCGTTACAAATGAACCTGGGCTTAGCGTCACACTTCTAGAAGGTGTTGCTATGGCTAAAGCTCTTAGTATTGCCCTAAAAATTCCTATTATTGGAATCCACCATCTAAAAGCACATATCTACTCTCTATTTATAGATAACATTGTAAAGTTTCCACAAACTGTTTTACTCGTCTCTGGAGGACATACACAGATTATAGAAGCAAAAAACCATGCAGACATGGAAGTAATCGCAACCTCTATTGATGATAGTTTTGGTGAGAGTTTTGATAAAGTTGCAAAAATGATGAGTCTTGGATACCCAGGTGGTCCTATAATTGAGCAATTAGCACGTAGTGGTGATGAGAATCGTTTTGCTTTTCCAATTCCACTACTTCATAGTAATAGATTAGCATTTAGTTATTCAGGTCTTAAAAATGCTGTACGTCTTGAGATTGAAAAACTAGGTGATTTAAGCCAGCAAGATAAATCTGATGTCGCTGCATCTTTTCAGAAGGCAGCAACAGAACACATTCTTCATAAAACTCGTTACTATTTTAGAAAAAAGTCACCAAAAAGTGTTGCAATTGTTGGTGGGGCTAGTGCAAATTTGTATCTTCGTAACCGTTTAGAAATATTGTGCGCTAGTTTTAATGCACCACTTTTAGTAGCAAAACTGAAATACTGTTCTGACAATGCTGCGATGGTAGGGCGTTGTGCGTTAGAATCATATAAGAATAACGAATTTAGCTCAATAAATGAGCTTTTAGTGCACCCAAAAAGTAGCAAAATCAATTAAGACTAATTTTATCCTATTTAATGTACAATTCTTCAAATTAACAATAAGGAGTCATAAAAAATGGCAACTACACAACTAAAAGGTAATGACGTACAACTTGGCGGAACAACTGTAAATGTTGGAGATAAAGCTCCTGCTGTAACTGTTGTAGCAACTGATCTTTCAGAAAAAACAATTGGTGGCGCAAATGGTAAAACTCAACTTATCATCGCTGTTCCTTCACTAGATACTGAAGTATGTGCAACTGAAACTCGTACATTTAACTCAAAAGCTGCTCAGTTTAGTGATGTTGATGTAACTGTTGTATCTATGGACTTACCATTTGCTTCTAAGCGTTTTTGTTCAACTGAAGGAATTGACTTAACTGTTGCTTCTGATTACCGTAATAAAGATTTCATGAATGCTTATGGAACATTAATCGCTGAGGGTCCTCTTGCTGGTGTATCTGCTCGTGCTATTTTTGTAATTGATGCAAACGGAACAATTACTTATAAAGAGTTAGTTCCAGAAATTACAGCTGAACCAGATTACGATTCTGCGCTTGCTGCACTAAAATAATTTAAAAACTATACGAACGACAGGCTCCCACGTCTGTCGAAACTCCATTCTCAGAACATTACTATTCCAGACACAGATAGGCGTAATTTTACGCCTATTTTCAATTAGAATACTTAAAAACTAAACTAGCCTATTATCTAGAAATCATCAAAACTTAAACTACCTTTTGAGTAATTAGTAACAGTCCCCTCAAAGAAGTTTGTTTTTTGATCATTAAATTTTGAGAAGTTATCTACCCATTTAATAGGATTTTCTACATTATAGAGTTTTTCCATGCCAACACTACGCAGCCTCTCATCAGCTAAAAATTGGATGTATTGAACAATTATATTATCTGTTAATCCTAAAATCTGACCTTGCGTAATGTAACGACCCCAATCACACTCTAACTGAACAGCTTTTCCAAACATGTCATAAACTTCTGCGTAAAGCTCTTCAGTAAAAAGTTCAGGTTTCTCTTTTTTTAGAGTATTTATTATGTTTTGAAACATTAATAGATGAGTCACCTCATCGCGCTGAATAAATCTAATCATCTGTGCACTTCCAAGCATTTTACCTGAACGTGCTAACGTATAGATATAAGCAAAACCACTGTAAAAGTAGATTCCCTCTAGAATTTGATTAGCAAAAAATGCTTTTAGCAAATTATGATCAGTAGGATTTGATGAAAACTCTTTATAAACAGAAGCAATAGCATCGTTTTTATTTTTAAGCATCATGTCTGTTCGCCAAAGATCATATATCTCATCACTATTTTGAGAGATACTATCAACCATTACAGCGTAACTCTGTGAATGTAGCGCCTCTTCAAAGCTTTGACGCACTAAAATTAAATTTATTTCAGGTGATGTAACATATGGATTAATGTTATCTATAATATTGTTTGTCTGTAAGCTGTCCATAAATATCAGCTGAGAAAGAGCCTTATCATAAGACTTTTTCTCTTCATCAGTTAGAATCCTGTAATCCCTAGCATCAGTTGTCATATCAACTTCTTTAGGAAACCATGTGTTATTCAACATCATCTCCCAAAGGTTGTAAGCCCACTGAAACTTAATTCTATTTAGCTCAAAAATACCAGTAGGATTACCACCAAATATCTGACGTTCGCCAACTGTTTCAGTAGAATCGGGGTTATATATCTCTTTTCTTTGCATGGCGATTATTATACTCCGATTTGATTTAAAATTCTATTTAAATATCCCTTTAGCATAATCATCTCGTAATGATTTATTTAACCAATAAGAGACACTTCTAAATGAAGCATTTTTCTTTCCATCTTCATTTACTAATCTATTTTTATACTCAGTTGCAAAACCTAGATGGTAAATACTATCAGCTAAATTATTAATAACATTTTTATTATGCAAGTCTCCTCTTGCTCCATCATTTTGAATACGGTGATACCCAGTCTCTTCGCCATTATCTTCATCATTCCCATGAAGTTCTGCCCACTTTGATGCATAATTAGTAACTAGATATTCATTTAATACTTTTATCTCATCAGCTGCGATATAATCATCACTTGCAACACCAGTCTCCTTAATTGCCTCAACAATTAACTCATTCATCCCATTTGCAGATTTAGCACCAGCTCTAATATCAGCCATTGAAACTCTTAAAAGTAAACCCTCATTATTATAGATATATGGAACAATTTTATCAAACGTTGTCCCTGTAGTTCCTACAACCTCTTTATAGACTGCACTGTTTAACTTCCCTGACTTTAAATCATCTTGTAATATATTATCTAACCACCACGCTACTTTTTCAAAGCTTTTATTAGCTTTTCCATCTTCATTAAATAGTCTATTTCTGTTTTCTGTCTTAAAACCAAGGTGATATATGCCATCTGCAACACTATTCATAACATTATCTGCAAATAGTCTTGTATATGCACCATCATTTTGAACTAAATGGTAACCTGTCTCTTGATCGTTCTCATCATCACCATGATAAAGCGCCCACTCATCTTTATGATTTGCTACCAAATAGTTATTTACTTGCCTAACATCAGCCGTTGTAAGAGTGCCATCATTTCCTAACCCCTCAGCTATAATTGCCTCTTTTATAAGATGATTCATCTTATCTGCTGATTGTGCCCCTTTTCTAATATCTCCAGTCGCAACCCTTCTTAGAAGCCCTTCGTCATTTAAAATAATTTCAACTATAGAATCTAAATTTGTATCAGTTGTCCCACTAATCTCTTTAAAATCAGGATTGTTTAACTCACCACTCTCAATATCTTTTTTCATGATTTCGTTAAGGTAATAACCAACCGTACTAAAAGAGGTAGATTTTGCACCCGTATAATCTGAGAGTTTACACATTTTTTTACCATCATATGGTGCAAATCCGATATTATAAATGTAGCCCCAGATATTTATGGCTCTACTATTTAAAATCGATGTACTAGAGTACAGACCTTTTCTATTTACTAAATAAAAACCAGTAGAATCATCTTCAGCATTTTGACCTCTAAGTTCATACCACTTCTGGGCATAATTTTCTACCAAATAGCGGTTAATCTCTTTAGCATCAGAAGTTGTTATTACACCATCATTCACTAAAGCTCTTTGTTTAATTGCCTTTTTAATTAACCTATTCATCTCATCAATTGATGGCTGAACTTTTTCAATATTCTCTATAGAATCTTTTCTCTCTAGGCGTTGCTTTAGTTTTACATCAGTCTGTATAATCTCTTTGATCTGATTTAAACCAGTTGGTTCCATAATCTCTATAGGAGTAAAACTAGCATTTGCAAATATCACTGTAGCTGCAATAGTGCTTATTAATTTTCCAATTGTTCTCATAACTTATCCTTTGCGTTGTTTACGCGAATAAAACTTAAAGGAATTTATGGAGAAAAGCAGTAGCTAAAGTTAAACTTATTTAGCAACCTGGCAATCTTAAATGCTTAAGACCCATGGCTTTCCGTCCTTGCTTCGCAACAAGTTTGGCACAATAAAATAGTGGTTGAATTAAATATATTTTTGAACACAGACAGATTGTAAAAAAGGAATAGGAAAATAAATAGTGTAAATAGCTAAATTTACAGCAGTTAATTTGGTAACCTGACGATCTTAAACAACTTAAGACTCACGGCTTTCCGTCCTTGCTTCACAACAAGTTTGGCGCAACAAAATAGTATTTAAAAAACATCTTCTGAATACAACTATTCAAAAGTTACACACAAGTTATATCTTTTGTAATATTATAAATTACTTAATAAATGTCATAATTTCCTAATTTATCTAAAAATTTCTACCTCTCTTGTTCCATTCTTTGTGATTTGTTTACCCTTTGTAATATATATACATGCTTCTTCCCACATAAGTTCTCTATTCTCTCTTTGGCGCGTTTTTATCACTATTTTCTTCTCTTCTATGCTAATAAGATTATATTTTAAAGTCACACCATCAATCTGGTGCGAACCATCAACTGAAAATGAACCAGCACCAATTATAGTAAGTGGGTCAATTCCTTGTTGAATATCTGTAACATTAACTGACATATTTCTATGTAGATGCCCATGCAAGAAGCCAGTAACACCATGAGTAAAGAGATTTGCAATAAAGTCATAATCTCTTGCATTATCAATTGGATGATGGGCTACAAAAAATTTATATTTTACATCTTCTAACTCACGTAGTGCTGTAGTTACATTTTTTTCATCAAATTCGACTCTATTTGGCTTAAAATGATCAAGATAATAAGCGCTGTTGAGTAATACAAAAGCTATTTTAACGCCATCATTAGAGTACTTCATAATCTTCATCTGCTCTTTTTTACCAGTCTTAAATGGCTGGTTATAGACAAACTCATACAGATAGTTACTAAAGTGAGCAAAACGCTTTTCCCATTCACTCTGCTTACGTTTTAAGTAGTGTTTATCGTCTATCTTAAAGTCACTATCTCTATTAAAACTTTTATCAGCAGATATTTCATAAGCTTGATGACTTAGTTTTCTATTGTAATCATGATTTCCTGCAACTAGTAAAATATCTTCTGCACTAACATCACAGAACTCACACAGTTTTTCAATAAACTCAGTAGCTAAAATAAACTCCTCAACCTCTGCACGATTTGAAATATCCCCACTCAAACAGATAAGTGAAATACTACTTTTAAAATCCTCACCATACTGAGCAATTAAATCTTTTTTTAATAGATATATCTGATTGTCAATATCAAACTTTGCATCAATGTGAAGGTCACTTAGGTGCAAAATTGCACCAAGTGGCTTCTTCTCATAATCTCTTATCTGCTCTTTAATATCTTTAAAGTTTTTCTCTGCCCGCTCTTTTATAGAGCGTAAAATATCTTTTTGAGGCTCAAAAGATTGTTTTTGCAAAATAAAGCCATCTTTTTCTTTTATTGGTTCATCTGAAAATAGCTCCATACGCTGGTTTTTTTTACTATTTTCATAAACAAATTTCTTTACAACAGGAAGCATTCTATCTTCAATCAAAAAGGTAATTAGCTTTAAAAACTCTTTTGCCTCTTGTGTATCTTTTTTAGCATATAGTGATAGTGCTGTAATGCTTTGAGAGTGGTTGTGAGACTTTTCTCGCTCAAAACTTAACCAGTATTCATCTCCTGCTTCATCTCTAAACATAACTCTATGGTAAAGATGTTTAATAATCCTATATTTTCCACTTAAATGAAGCATAACAACCAAAGAGCCTATCGCCTCTTCACTATTTTGACGAGATAGTAGCTCGTAACTATTTAGCTTGAAATATCCACTTAACTCATTGTACTCATCTTTAGTTTCAGTAAATCTAGATGGGAAAATAAACATATTTAACTTCTCATAAGCATGATACTTTGTAATCATCTCCTTAGTTGTAATAGTTAAAAGTTCCTTGAAAAAATCTATATTTTCTTTCTCTTTTTTAAATATTTCATCATCATTTATAAAAAACATCTCTTCATCAATTTTTTCTCTGTCTTCTTCACACCCATCATCATGATAAGTCTTGTCAAAATCAATACTAAGGTTATCTGCACCAAACAGATGCTCTTTTGAGATAGCCCCATTAATAGTTTCATTCCCTCTAGCGTGCCTATAAATTGAGGTTGCTACAACATTTCTCCAATGCGGACGAAGCAGGTAATGTGAGCCTATTTTTTCTACCTCATCACTCTCTTCAAGCTCTGTTAATATATCTTCATCCACTTTTTCTAAATTATGAATTGACAAATAACCAGAGTTTGCTCTTCTTTTAAAGATTTTATCTATAGATTTTTCTCTAACTCCAACATTGGTATATGGCGTAAAATTGATACTCTTTTCAAGCAGTCTTTTTAGCTCACTATTAAGTAATTTTATCCCATCGCCTTTTTCATCTAAGGCATCAATAAAAAGTGACTTATTTTTTCGTTTAATATCTTTACTAATCTCTTTAAGACGCGCTTTATCTTCAACCCCCTTAACACCTACTACAAAAACAAATGCCTCTTTAGGAGCATTTTTATTTATTCGCTCTACCCAAAAGTGATTACTCTTATCCTCTTTTCTCTCTTTACTAAGGTCAATAACTAAAAAAATTATTTTACTATTTTCATAACTTTGCTGATGGGCTAGTTGATACTCCTCTTGCCCTGCAAAATCCCACAAAAGAAGCTCCACTTGAACTCTTTTTTCATCCTTTTGCATCTCACCAAAGTTATGACGTAAAATGTGCATTCCATGTGTAGAGTTAAGGTTTTTACACTTTGCATCAAACGCTAAACGAAAAGCAAGTGTAGATTTTCCTGAACGTCCATTACCCAAAAAGAGAGTTTTAATACTTGCACGATGTAAAATATCTTTATTTTCTGTTACACCTAAAAAATCCACTTCAAAATAGAAAATATCTCCATCTTTCGTGGAGACAATAAGTCTGTTATCTTGAAAAACTAATGCAGTAATTTCTGAATCAAAAGTTTTTACACTTTTATTCTTATAGATTCCAACATCACCTCTACTTGTAGAGTAATAAACTTTTGAATTAACTAATATCAGGTTTGTGACACTACCGTTTACCTTAAATTTATCAATACTCTTTTGCTCTTTTTTATCCCATATCTCTATATTCCCACTATCATCACCACTTACAATATTTCCATCTTCTAAAACAGCTAAACTTAGCACCCAGCTTTCAGCTTTAAATCTTTGAATACTCTTTTGCTCTTTTTTATCCCATATCTCTATATTCCCATTACGATCACCACTTACAATATTTCCATCTTCTAAAATAGCTAAACTACGCACCCAGCTTTCAGCTTTAAATCTTTGAATACTCTTTTGCTCTTTTTTATCCCATATCTCTATATTGCCACTACCATCACCACTTACAATATTTCCATCTTCTAAAACAGCTAAACTTCGCACCAAGCTTTCAGCTTTAAATCTTTGAATACTCTTTTGCTCTTTTTTATCCCATATCTCTATATTCCCATTACGATCACCACTTACAATATTTCCATCTTCTAAAATAGCTAAACTACGCACCCAGCTTTCAGCTTTAAATCTTTGAATACTCTTTTGCTCTTTTTTATCCCATATCTCTATATTCCCATTACGATCACCACTTACAATATTTCCATCTTCTAAAACAGCTAAACTTAGCACCCAGCTTTCAGCTTTAAATCTTTGAATACTCTTTTGCTCTTTTTTATCCCATATCTCTATATTGCCATTACTATCACCACTTACAATATTTCCATCTTCTAAAATAGCTAAACTACGCACCGAGTCTTCAGCTTTAAATCTTTGAATCCTCTTTTGCTCTTTTTTATCCCATATCTCTATATTGCCACTATCATCACCACTTACAATATTTCCATCTTCTAAAACAGCTAAACTTCGCACCAAGCTTTCAGCTTTAAATCTTTGAATACTCTTTTGCTCTTTTTTATCCCATATCTCTATATTCCCATTACGATCACCACTTACAATATTTCCATCTTCTAAAATAGCTAAACTACGCACCCAGCTTTCAGCTTTAAATCTTTGAATACTCTTTTGCTCTTTTTTATCCCATATCTCTATATTGCCACTACCATCACCACTTACAATATTTCCATCTTCTAAAACAGCTAAACTTCGCACCAAGCTTTCAGCTTTAAATCTTTGAATACTCTTTTGCTCTTTTTTATCCCATATCTCTATATTCCCATTACGATCACCACTTACAATATTTCCATCTTCTAAAACAGCTAAACTTAGCACCAAGCTTTCAGCTTTAAATCTTTGAATACTCTTTTGCTCTTTTTTATCCCATATCTCTATATTGCCACTATTATCACCACTTACAATATTTCCATCTTCTAAAAAAAGTAGAGCATTAACGCTTGAAAAACAGCTCAATCTATACTGATACTCCATGCGTTCATCAGCTGTTTTTTTAAAAACTTTGATGGTTGTATCATCTGAAGCAGTAGCAATATAGTCACCGCTACTTGCTATAGCATTAACACTATCTGCATGTCCATTTTTTGAGTTATCTCGAATGTAAGTGATTTCTGGCATTGTTTAACTCTTTTTTTCTGCATTGTATTAAGTTATTTATTAAAGTTATATATAATTCACTTTTAAAATAGTTGTATAATTCTTTTAATGAAACAGCTACTTTTACTTTTAACTCCACTTATTCTATTGTCTAAAATCATCACTGGTAGTGTGACAAATAAAGATAATGTAGCCATCCCTTTTGCAACTATAACAGTCGCAACAACCTCTTGCAGTTCAATAAGCGACATTAATGGACTTTTTAAACTTGATTGTATAGATGTCCTAAAAAACAGAGTACTAACTGGTGCTAAAAATGGTTATGTTATAGGTTCTGTAAAGCTAAAAAGTGAGACATCTTTTTATGAAATCAAACTAGGAAAAGTACCAAATATTGACAATACTCACTATAAATGGATTCCATCAATTGATGCAAAAAATGACAAAGCGTGTCAAAATTGCCACGAAAGGCTAACCGCTCAGTGGCAAAAAAGTGCGCATGGCAGTTCAGCGCGTAATAAGACTTTTAAAACAATCTACAACTCAATATACAAGGATGATTTTAAATCTTCTGATGGTAATTGTGCATCATGCCACCAGCCAATTGGTGAAACCAAAAGTATAAGCTGTGACTTTTGTCATAAAATCTACCGAGTGAATCCTAAAAAAAATCTAACAGGGACTCTTACGATAGAGCTACGAAGACCCCATGGTGAAAAAAACATTCTTTTTGGCTCTGTTAAAGATGCTTACACAAGAGAAGATTCCTATAGCCCACTTTATGAAAGTAGTAAATATTGCGCATCTTGTCATAGTGGGCATTTTTGGGGCGATGAAGTTTATAGCGAATACAGTGAATGGCAAGATAGTAGCTACTCAAAACAGGGAATTAGCTGTCAAAAGTGTCATATGCTACCACAAATGGATGAAACTTTTATAGTGCCAATTGAAAAAGGTGGACTAAAACGCTCTGCTGGTGCGTACCATTCGCACTCATTTAGAGGAAGTAGAGATATGGAGTTTATGAAAAAAGCTCTTGATGTTAATATTTCTGTTAACTTTGAGAACGATGTAAATGTTTCTGTTAGTCTTGAAAATATAGGAGCAGGTCACAGTTTTCCAACTGGTAGCCCACTTCATCATTTAGTTCTCGTAGTTGATGCGAAAGATTATAACGCTAAGAAGTTAGTACAACTAAGCGGAGAAAAGTTGCCAAATTGGAGTGTACCTAAACAAAGTGCTGGTTCAGTTTTTGCAAAAGTTTACCGCTCAAGTCCAGCGTACACAACAGAGAGTTCACACTTTAAACCACTCTACCCAAATCCATACTGGCGTCCATCTCAATTAGAATTCGATACTAGGCTAAAAGCAAATAGTCCAATTTTAAAACAATATATTTTCAAAGATACAAAAAAAAGTATCAATATAGATGTAAAACTCATTTATAGAAGAATTTACTCCAATTGGGCAAAAAATCTGGGCAAAAAACTAGATGATGATATAATCTTATTTCACAAAATATTTAAACTGGAAAATAGATGAAAATAGTTGTATCAATACTCTTAACATTAACCTACTTAAGCTCTCAAACAATAAATATAAATACAAACTGGCAACTCCTTGGTGCAACAAAAAATGTACAGAATCTAAAAAGTAGATTTCCATCGGAGAAAATAAATTGTTATTGGACATATGATGGAATTTGGCATAGCGATGCTGACGCACTTAGTGCTGGACAAGGTTTTTGGGTAAAAGGTACTAAAGAGACAATAATAGATTTAGATGAAAACCTTACATCTACAAGCCCGCTTGCTATTACTAAAAGCATATACTCAGCAGGTTCTACCTATGTTCCAAATAATGGAGATGGAACAGTTAGCGGTGTGGATTATTACACAGGTACAATAAAAGATGGACAGACATATTATCTTTCTGATTTAGCGCAATCTAAAGATGCTTTTAACTTTAGCGTAAATGTTCCAAATGAAGATATATATGGCACGCAAGCTAGCAAGAGTGTGCCCTTTGTAGCATACATCGTCTACCCTACACTAAGTACAAATAGTAGACAAAATGGTGATTTTGGTAGTGTACATATTCCAAAAATGCAGCAACCCAATGATAATACACCAATTTTTGCATCGGCTGAAAAATTTCCATTGATTATTTTTTCTCACGGACAAGGAGCACAACCTGCTGATGAGCAGAAACTAAGAACTATCCAAAAGTACGCGGAATCTGGTTATATTGTTATGTCAATCTTTCATGGAGACAACCGATTTCTTACAAATTCAAATGAGCAAAATGCTATGCGCCCGCTAAGTGTTAAAAATGCGATTGATGCTATTTTAGCAGACACCAATTTTAAAGACCACATAGATGAAACTAGAATTGGAGCTATTGGAGAGAGCTTAGGTGGTATGACAACCGCTTCAATTGTTGGTGGAAAGATTATGAATATATCAAACTACTTTACAACAATAGAAACTGTAAATGACACACGCATTAAAGCTTCTGTTGGAATAGTTCCTTTTTTTGGTGGTGCTCAAACATTTGGAATGAACTTTTTTGGCTCTAAAGGTATTGGAGCAAAAGATATTTTTGCACCGTATATGGCAATTTCTGGTGATGCGGATACTATAGCTAGCATTACTCTTACAAAAGAGGCACTAAAAAATATAACAAAAGACAAATTTCTAATAAACATCAAAGGCAAAGGTCATGATTTAGGCTCTAGTTCTGTTGATACGATTACAGCTTGGAGTTTAAAGTTTTTTGATGCATATTTAAATAATAATGAAGCGTCAAAAACTGTTCTAAAGAGTACCTCATCACTTAATGGCTCGTCCATAGATGAAAAAATAGACTTAAATAACTAAATATCGCATTAAAAGGTTCCCAATGCAACTAATTCTCTCTTTTTTAATTTCTTTAGCTTTCTTACACGCCTCAACTACTGTTCTAACAGATGACTTTAATACTACAAAAGATAAATGGACTTTTGAAAATGGTTTTAGTATTGCTACTTTTGAGACAAAAAGTGTATTAAGTGGCAAAGGTCACGCATTTGCTAGATATAACGATACATGGAAAGAGTTCACGCTAGAGGCTACTTTTTATCTTGATAGCGGGGCATCGGCTCATTTTAACCTTCTGACTAATGGAGCTTTTAGGTATTTCATCGGCGTTAGTAAAGATAGTCTAGTTCTTTCTTTACAAAGTGATGAGACAACATTTGAAAACAACATTGCAACTATTTCAGATCTATCTTTAAAAAAAAGCTGGGTAACACTAAAAGCAGAAATAAGTGCGGACAAACTTAACATATACCTAAATGGTACGCTTAAGGAGAGTTACACTAAAAGCGGACTCTTCACTTTGAGTGGTGGTATCTCTATTGAATCACTTACAGATAGTTCGATTTATATTGACAAATTAACGGTTACAACGGCTGAAACATTAACACTCTCTACTACAAAATGGAAATCTCTTGGTGGTCCAATTGGTGGTCTTGGTTATGACATTCGTTTTAATCCAAATAATAACGATGAAATGTATGTTACAGATAACCATACAGGTGTTGCGAAGTCGATAAATAGAGGTAAAACGTGGGAAACTTCTAATAGTGGCATTACCATAAAAGGTGGTCTCACAGGTGATGATATAAATATTTTCTGTTTAACAGTTGATGAAAATAATCCAAAAACTATCTGGGCTGGGACAAATGGTAGTGGACAAAGTTTTGGAGCCTTTAAAAGTACAGATAGTGCAGTAACATGGATGAATAAAAGTAATGGAATTGCGCTAAAAAGTGGTGAACAAAGTCTTACAATTCGTGGATTTACAGTTATGCCAAACGACTCAAACACTGTATTTATGCAAGCGGACATTGGTACAGGCATACAAGGAAAAGAGTTTACTAAACAAAATGGTAGACTTTTTAAAACAACTGATGGTGGTGAAAACTGGAGTGAGGTACTCTCATTAGAGAGTCTAATGCGTTACTTAATTATAGATCCAAAAAATCATAATACTCTTTATCTATCCACTGGTATATTTGATAGAGAAGCAGGTAATGGTGCGTGTGAGAGCGGGACAACAAACCTCGGTGGTGAGGGAGTATACAAAAGTACTGATGGCGGAGCATCTTGGAGTGCCATAAATAACGGTCTAAAAGATTTATATGTGGGAGCACTAAGAATGCATCCAACCAATAGCTCAATTTTATTTGCAGCAACTGGAAATAATGCATGTTCGCCATTTTCATTTTTAAGCGGTTCGATTGATGCAGGACTTTACAAAACTTCAGATGCAGGTAAAAGTTGGAAAAAAGTTATCTCATCACAAATAATGACAACAGTAAACTTTTCAAAAACCAATCCAGACATTATATATGCTGGTGGATCTGATGCTTTTCACCGAAGTAGTGACGGCGGAGAGACTTGGACTAGATTATCACAAGCAAGCGGGCAGTATGGTCCAAAAGGTATTCGTGCTGGTGTTCCTATTGATGTTGTAGTTGACCCAAAAAATAGTGAAACTGTTTATGTCAATAACTACGGTGGTGGAGTGTTTCGCTCAACTGATGGTGCATCAACGTGGCAAGTATATAGCCGCGGAATAAGTGGTGCAGAGATTAGAAAGATAGATACAAATAGTAAACGTCCGAATGCTTTATATGTAATTGGAAGAAGTGGTCCATTTTTGAGTCAAGACTATGGGGACAGCTTTGAGGGAATCTCTAATGGAACACTGCAACCTGAATGGTTTTGCATTAAATCTAATCCACTAAACCCAAATATAATTTTAATGTCAGATGAACATCAAGGTTTGGTGTTTAGAAGCGAAAATAATGGAGAAAATTTCACACAAGTATTAAGGCACCCAAGCGTAAATGCTTTAGATGCTAATAAACGCTCTGGATTTAAAGCTATATCATTTAGCACATCTAATCCAGATATTGTATATATTGGACTATCTATTCAAAAGAGTAGATCAAATAGTTACAATCCAGCAGGAACACTGCTTTACAAATCAATAGATGGTGGTAAAAGTTTCTCTGCTATATCTTCAGATATTGATGGTAACAGCATTAATACAATTTTTATTCATCCAGATAACCCAGACACTGTATTAGTTGGCACAACAAAAGGACTATTTAGCTCAACTGATGGAGCGAAAACATTTACACGCGCACTAAATAATCAATGGATTAATGCAATTGTACTGCTTGATGACAAACAAACTCTCCTATTAGGCGCACAAGGTAGTGGAATCTATAAAAGTTATGACTTTGGAAAAACATGGGGCAATGCAATTACAAAAGGTTTTAATAGCACAAATCCTTTTATCTCTTCACTTATAATTGATGATAAAACAAAAACAACACTCTATGTAGCTGACTTGTATTCAGGAGTATATCGCTCAATAGACAGTGGAGATAGCTGGGAGAGTTTCCCTGACTTTAAAATGTCAGGTCTTGCAAACAGAGCAGTGTCTGATTTAGCTATTCAAAATAGTATCCTCTACGCTGCAACAGAAGGTGGAGGGATACTGCGTTTCGGAACACCGCCAACACAAGCCATTCAAAATTTCTCAACAGGGTGGCACCTAAGCGTACTACCACCAAATGCTCAAATTGACACACTTAATGGCATTGAAAATATTAATGTCATCTGGAGTTATGAAAATCATAAATGGCTTACATACCCACAAATAAAAGGTTATGAGCAGATAGAATCAACTAAAAACTATAAAGGTTATTGGTTAAATTTGACAAAAAATACGTCCCTAAACTATCCAACGCTTGAAAATGATTTCTCTTTACTTAAAAGTGGCTGGCAACTTCTTGGTACATATAATGCAGAATCTAATTTAACTCAATTTGGCAACGGTTCAACACTTTGGATTTATGAAAATAGCGTATGGAAAAGTCATATAGTTGGTGGAAGTACGGAGTTTAATGAGCTAAAAGACAAACAAGGCTTTTGGCTTAAACGATAAAATCTAATCTAATTTTACCTGTTGCATATTGATGTACTAACGACGAAATAATAGTTTGATATGGTATTCTTGTCTCTTGCGCCCTATTTTTAATTGTAGTTACATCACTTAAACTTAGATGAATTGTAATATTTTTTGATTTAGATAAATACTCCTTAGCTGCTTTTTTAGCTAAAGCAATCTCCTCATCTGCATCAACACTTCGAACCAATTCATCTTTTTTAAGTGCCTCTAAAATAGATATTTTTTCTTTATAAATTTTTTAGCTTTTCTACTTGCTACTATAGTTTTTTAAAAAATCCCTTCATCATTCCTAACAAAAATGATAAAAAATTATCTTACCAATAGTCTTTTTAAGTTTTTCTACAAAATAAGTAAACCTTAAACAAAAATACTCAATACAGAAAGTGTAGAGCTATTTTAAGTTTACAAAATTAACAAAGTTTCCTTAAATTGTAAGAAAAGCCATGAATTTGGAGATTGTATTGTAATGAGAAGAAGTATTATGTTAATCAAAATTTCTATCCTACACATACGAAATTGATAAGACATCATATTTACAGACTTATATAAATTTTATCTTTTATAGTTAGATTTTAATTCCATTAAGATACAATCTTTTATTAAAATTAAGGTGTTCTAATGAAAAAATTGTTGTTGAGTATTTTATTATTGAGTGGTGTTTCTTTTGCTGGCAGTATTTCTAGTCCAACTGTTATTGAAAATGGAAAATCATATTCTTATACATCAACTTATTCAAATGAGTATTATACATTTACTCTTTCGTCAAGTGGAACAGTACTATTTGGTGGTAATGCTGTATATTCTGATGGTCGTTCAACGAATCTTCAAATTAATTTTTTTAATAGTGAATATTCACCTTATAAACCTTCAGATTGTACAACAGAATATATTCATACATCTTCTTCAAAAACTTGTACATTTGAAAAAGGAACTTATGTTATACAGGCTTCTGTTTTGTCTGGAAACTTTAGCGTGTTTAGTACAAAAATGACTGATTATGTAGCACCTGGTTGTTCAACCTCTACAACAACAAGTTCAAACATATATACTCAAGCTCAAATGGATACAAAACTAGCAGAGAAAGAACAATCAACAAAAGATACATGTAAATTAAATCCTAGCAGTTGTGGAATAGAAACTACAACGACTCAAGTTGCTACAACTTCTACAACACCATTGACAGAAAGTCATATTGGTGCTTTATCAACTGGTTGGCATTTAATGGGTACTTCTGCATCTATTAGTGGATTTGGAATATTTAAGTCTGCTAATACTGTATGGTTTTATACTAACAATGAGTGGCAGAACTATAATCCTAATTCTATAACCCCACCTAGTGTTACTCCTACTGATTATCAGGGGTTTTGGGTTAAGAAGTAATATACATGCAATTAAAAGAAATTGTCGTTTTAACAAGTATCACTTTATTTATAGTATTTGTAGTAAGTACTTATATCTACACTTTTAACTTACCGTTATCTACTAATGAGAATACATGGGGTCTTTTTGGCGATTATATTGGTGGTATTCTTAATCCTTCTATTGGTCTTCTCGTTTTTATATATATTGTTTTGAGCTACAACATTCAAAAAAAAGAATTGAAAAATGCCTCTATAGCTTTTGAAAAACAAAATTACGACAATCATTTCTTTCAGCTTTTAAACAACTTCAAAACCCACGTTAATGATTTAAAATATCTTACTTATAAAGGTTCAGATATTTTTCAATCATTATTGGAACATAACAAAGGAGATGTGGCTACTCGTAAAACAACATCGTTTAATGTGGAAGATTTTAAAAATTTTTATCCTAATCATAGTGGATACCCAAAAAGGTATTTTTCTTTTTTGGAATACCTTTTAAGTTATGTAGATAAGAATGAAATTGAAAATATTGATACTGGAAAATATATTTGTTTAATAAAATTACAACTTTCTCAAAGCGAATTAATTTTCATTGCTTTTCATGCGCTCACACTAGAAGATAAATCTTTTAAAAACTTAATCGACAATTACAACATATTGGAATACTTAGATTCTGAAAATGATTATCTTGATGTGACTCATTTAAAAGAGTATCAAAAGTATCAAAAGTATCAAAAGTCAATCAATTCATCTTCTCAACCAACGTAAGATTACTTGAGAAGGAAAGGCTATTACAATACTCTTTTCTAGAGAAGTAAAATTATGTTAATCAGATTGAATTAAGTCTTAATTGACAAACGTAAACAATAACCTTATCTAAATAACTGCGAATGAGTGCCAATTCTCAAAAGAACAATTACATCCAATTCATTAACAAGATAAATTACCAACATATCTCCGCCGATATGAAATTCTCTACAGTCTGAATATTTACCTTCTAATTTATGGTCTTTACTTTGTGCTGGCAATGCTTCGCCAAGCATAAAAGCATTTATATACTCTACAAATCTTTCAAATTGAGAATCACTCAATTTTGCTTTATGGAATTCTTTTATGAACTGTTTATGACGCTTTATTTCCATCTATTTTTTTAGTTCATCTAATGAAAAATCTTCTACATTTTCACCAATTCTCGCTTCTTTGATAATTTTATTAGTTGCTGTATTTGGTATCTTTAACTCAAATGGCATACCATTATGAAGATTTACTTGTTGCAAAAACATATTAAAAGCATCACCCATTGTAATGCCCAACTCCTTAAAAATCTTCTTTGCATGTTCTTTAGATTCTTTATTTAACTTAACACTAGTAGTCTCTTTTACAGTGATAGTAGACATAATTCACCTCATATAATACTTTTGTATTATTATAGCATTTTTTGATAAATTATCTATCAATATAGCCTAATTTAAAATTTACTAAAAGATTGAGTATCCTTGTGCAATTTTACGACTCTCTAAAGGAGATGCTGAAAATATCTCATCTGCAATCTCTACACTATACTCATTATCAGAATCTATTTTTGAGTATGTCACTATAATCTGCAAAGCTAAGGTTTTATCTTCTTGGCTTACTTTAGATGAGAGTAAAGATGATGGTCCGGGCATGCCATGAGGTTTAATTAGAGTAAATTTTTCGTTTTCAACAGCTTCAAGTTTTTCATTCTCTTCTTGATTCCTACCTACGACAAGCTTTGCACCATCTGGTAGACGAAAATGACGACCATATTTAATTACTGCAATGTCTGGGACTTCAAACTTATCATATTTAATAAAATCTCTAATTTTAATGCTAAAGCCCTCATCTGTTAACAAACATCCGCCACCTGGGGATTCAAAGTCTGTTAGACCATATTGTTCAGCCATTTCCATCTGAATTTTACGGCTACGTCCTGAAACATTTTGTAATTTTTCTCTATCTACCCAGCCACTCTCTTCAGCAATTGTAGGTTTGAGATGTTTTGCACACATTGGACGAAGAAGTAACCCATCTACATCACCAATATTTAAAACCGTATTTAGCGCATCTGGATTTTGACTCATTGGACGTTGTCCTACAACTTCACCTGAAATTAAAAATGAAGCGCCCTCTTTTTCCATAATTTTCTTAGCCACTTTGAACATATAACCATGACAATCAATACATGGATTAAAATTTTTACCATAACCATGTTTAGCATCAAAAAGAACCTCTTGCAGATACTCATGTTGAATATCTACTATCATTAACTCCGCACCAACTTGATCACACATACTTTGCATATGAGCACGTCTGTCTTTTGTACCACCAAAACCTGTATTAATATTTACGGCAATTACTTCAATACCTTGGTCAATAATTAATTTCATTGCAAGAGTACTGTCTAATCCTCCGCTAAATAGTGCTATTGCTTTCATATGCGCTCAATTCTCCACGTTTTAATTTCGCAATTTTATCTAAAATCTTCTGTCTAATAAAAACTTTTTTCTCAACAGTGACATCATTGCGTCTTGCAAAGAATTTCAACTCATTTTTATAACGCATTAAAAAAAATGTTATCAGCTCTTTTTTAAACTCATCATCGCTAATATTTTCAATCTCTATTTTTCCAGTATTGATATAGCGTGAATCTAAAGTTTCATTCTCATTTAGTGCTTTAATATCTCTATTTAAAGATATTGCATTCAAAATATGATCATCATATTTACCATCTCTTAAAAGCGCGAAATGGTTAGAGTATTGCCCTAAAACTGTAGCGTCTAAGTACTCTAATGCTACAGTTATCAATTCATGCTGATTTAATAGTGTTTTTAAAATTGTTTGAACGAAAGCATCATCATAACTATCTACATACTTAGGAGTTGATGGTTCATCTTTTTTTTGTGAGTTTTCTTTAAAAAGAGCCACAGAAGAGCCAAAATAGCTCTCTGCTTCGCGTCTACAACTCTCTTGCATTAAAACTGAAAGTGTATTTAAATAGTTTTGTATCTCTTTTCTAGCCTGCTCTCTTTGATGTACATCATTTATATCAATATTATGAAAAATCTGCTCTAGCACAAACGTAACTAAATTTTTAGGATGTAAAAAAAGACGCTTAAGCTCATCTGAGTGTCCATCTTTTACCATATCAGCAGGGTCTGCACCATTTTCAAACAGTACAATTCCACCTGCAATGCTTGCTCCGCTTAAAAGTTTTGCAGCCTTTAGTGCTGCTTGTACACCTGCGTTATCTCCATCATATGCAACAATAACTTCAGGTTCACCTTTACGTAAAAGTGGTAAATGATCTACTGTTAAGGCTGTCCCTAAAGTTGCCACTGCATTTGTAAAACCTGCTTGATGTAGCATGATTACATCTAAATAACCCTCAGTTACAATAATTGTTTTTTGCTCATACACACTCTGTTTTGCTTTATCATAAGCATAAAGTAGACGAGATTTATTAAAAAGTTGACTTTGAGGAGAGTTTACATACTTGGCAGGGTGACCCACAATTGTGCGTCCTCCAAATCCTACTAATTTTCCAGTAACTGAATGAATTGGAAATGTTATCCGTTCAACAAAACGTGCATAATTACGTCCACTATCTTGACCAACAACTCCCAAGTCTACCGCCTCTTTTCCAAGAAGATGGCGACCTTGTAAAAATGTTAAAGTCATTGCAGAAGTTGGCGCATAACCAATACCAAATTTTTCTATGCTTGAACTATAAACCCCGCGTTTTTTCAGATACTCTAGTGAGTCATTATGGCGGTCTAAAAGCTTCACAAACCATGCTTGAATCTGCTCTAGTACTCTAGAACTATTTTGTGCAACACCACTACCTTTTGTGTGATTAAGAGTTATATTGTACTGAGATGCTAACTTTTCTATAGCTTCAGGGTAACTTAACTTCTCATATTCCATAACAAACTTGATGCTATCGCCACCTGCTGAACAACCAAAACAGTGATATATCTGTTTTGAGGGGCTAACCATAAAAGATGGACTTTTTTCATCATGAAACGGACACAATCCCTTAAAATTGGTTCCACTCTTTTTAAGTTCAACATAGTTGCCTACTACATCAACTACATCTAGGTGAGCTTTTAATTGCTCAATTGAGGCATTTTCAATCACGCTTAACTATGACCTTTTTCCTCAAGCATAGAATCCATAGCTACAAATAGCTCATCACTAGCATCTTCCATTGCTATAAATGAACCAATAATCTCATCTTTATGTCCAAATACACCCTCTTTAGTTCTTAAAAATTCTAAAGACTTACCAAATGAAGCATGAACTATTTGATGCGGAGAAGCTGCATCCTTATACCCTTTGGTATCTCCAAAAAGTTCTTTTCCATCAGCGTCATACCATTTTCCTAAACGACATGCATGATGATCTACAAATTTAGCATCAATCTTTTCTTCAATTATTGTAGATCTTGCATTTGCTTTATAAACCATGTGATCAATTTTAACAAGAGTTATAAACATTCTATTTCTCATCTGCTCAGCAGCATGACGAACAGAATTTGCATTAACATTAAACTGTTTAAGTCGCTCATTAAACTCATCTAAATATCCTGAACTCTCTTGTGCTAATGTGTGCATTTTTTCAGAACTTGTCTGAATTTCAGTGCTTTCTTGTTGCAATGTACTTACTGAGATTCCTATCTCTTGAGTAGCTTTTTGAGTTTTCTCTGCAAGTTTTCTAACCTCATCTGCAACAACAGCAAAACCTCTGCCATGCTCACCTGCGCGCGCTGCTTCAATTGCAGCGTTAAGTGCAAGTAAATTAGTCTGTTCTGCAATCTCTTTAATCAAATCAACAACGGCGCCAATCTCATTAGTACGTTCAGCTAAGGCATCAACAGATTGTCCATTATGTCCAATGTACTCAATTAAACCACTTAAATTATTTGACATAGACTCAACTACCACAACACTCTCATCTGAAAGACGTGCAGTATGTTTAGATTCTTCAGATAATCCAGTAAGTTCTTCAATACTCGTTGCCATCTGTTCTTGAACAAGCACAAAGTTTTGAGCGATACTTTTACCAGTTTTATTTATTTTTGTAGCAAACTTCTGTTTCTGTTCTAATGCAAATTCATGTTCAATCATCTCAAAAGAGTTGTTTACAAGTTCAGCAATTTTTACAAACTCAGCATTTAAACCCTCAATTTCAATACGTCTTGATTCACTATGAGAAGTAACAACATGCATAGCACCAATAATTTCAGATGTTAAATAGTTAGTCTGCTTCATAAAAGATGCAATATTATCGTTCAAGTCATCTAACTCGCCGCCAGCACCATGCCCATTACTAAGACACTCAAAATTTCCACCAATTGCATCCACCATATTTTTAGATGCTGCTAAAACACTGTGCCTAGTCTTCTTTATCTGCGTATATGCATATATTGCAATAACAAAGTTTGCTAAATTAAACAAAAATGAAATAAGATGAAAACCATATAAAATTGTTAATATAACCATCGCCACTGTTACCACACCTAAATGGGCATAATTGGCATAATGGGTACGACTTAACGCTGATAATGTCATATTAAAAGAGCCTTTTTAGAAGAAGTCTAATACTAAATTTACACAATTATACTGATTTATATTAAAAGTTTGGTACAATTCGCCCCTAATTTTAAAAGAAAGTGGGTGATGACACAATGCCTGGAATTCAACTTAGAAGCGACGAGAATTTTGACGCTGCTTACAGACGTTTTAAAAAACAAGTTGACCGTAACTTGATCGTAACTGAAGCACGTGCTAGACGTTTCCATGAAACTGCTACAGAAATTCGTAAAAAAGATAAAATTAACGCTCGTAAGAAAATTCTTAAACGTCTTTATATGATGAAACGCTACGAAGCGCGTCTGTAATATAAATGACTCAACGGGGCTTCGCGCCCCAAACTTCCCCTATTTTATTTAAGGAAATCAAAATGAACTTTCCTGCTCCATTAAAAAGCAACTCAAAAAAGATAATGTTATTAGGCAGTGGCGAACTCGGCAAAGAGGTAGCTATAGAGGCTCAAAGACTAGGTATTGAAGTAATTGCAGTTGATAAATATGCAAATGCACCAGCTCATCTTGTAAGTAACAGAGCACATGTTATTGACATGAAGAGCAAAGAGGCTGTCTTAGAGGTTATTAGGATTGAAAAACCTGACTATATTCTGCCTGAAATTGAGGCTATTAGTATAGAAGCACTGTTTGAAGCTGAAGCTGAAGGCTTTAATGTAATTCCTAACGCAGAAGCTGTAAATAAGACAATGAATCGTAAAAACATTCGTGTTTTTGCAGCAGAGGAGCTAAAACTAAAAACTAGCAAATACCGTTTTGTTACTAACTTTGAAGAGTTAAAAGATGCAGCCTCTGCAGTTGGTTTTCCATGTGTTATAAAACCTGTTATGAGCTCTTCTGGTCATGGTCAATCAGTAGCTACAAGTGCAGATGGACTTACTGAGTCTTGGAAAATTGCTAAAGAGGCTCGTGGTGATGCTAGTGAGTTGATTGTTGAGGAGTTTATTCACTTTGACTATGAGATAACACTACTTACTGCACGCACAGAAGCTCAGACAGTATTTTGTGAGCCAATTGGGCATATCCAAAAAAATGGTGACTATATTTTTAGTTGGCAACCGATGCAGATGAGCGAAAAAGCTAAAAGGCGTGCTGAAGTTATGGCAAAAACTGTAACTGATGGACTTGGTGGACGCGGGCTTTTTGGTGTTGAATTTTTCATTAAAGGCGATGATGTATACTTTAGTGAAGTAAGCCCAAGACCACATGATACTGGACTTGTAACACTAATTACTCAAAGTCAAAGCGAATTTGCACTTCATATTCGAGCAGTTTTAGGACTACCTCTAGATTTTATACAATATGGTGATGGAGCTAGTGCTGCTTATAAATCATGTTGTGAAAGTTCTGCACCTGAAATTGTTGTTGAACCTGAAGTATTCTCAGCTAATAGTTATGTAAGAATATTTGGTAAACCACAAAGTCACATTGGTCGCAGAATGGCTGTTGTTTTAGTTTTTGATGAGATGAAAAAAGCTCTTGCTAAAGCTGAAGAGTTAATACAAAAAGTGACTGAAAAAGAGGAAGTTGAACGAAAGAAAAAAGAGCAGAACTTAAGCGAAGAAGCTATGAAAAAACCTCTTGCTAAAACAGATATTAAAGCAACTGTTACAAATGCAATACTTGGCAAAATAGCAAAGTCATTTTTTAAGTGACAAAAAAAACAGTTCATTACGCTGGATTTTGGTTGCGACTTCTTGCAATCATTACAGATACGTTTTTAATTGTACTTCCCTCTGGTATTTTAGTTGGTCTTATATTTGGACAAACTGCCCTAGAAAATCCACAAGCCTCACCAGAGGCTGGTCTATTTCAGGTAACTTTATTAGCACTAATTCACATAATAATGTGGCATAAGCTTGGTCAAACACCTGGGAAAAAGGCAGCATTTTTAAAAGTTGTAGATGCTAATACTTTTGAGAATGCTTCATACTTGAAGTTAACCATACGCTTTGTACTCTATTTTTTATCAATGATTAGTTTAATTGGATTTTTTATAGGAATCTTCCGCACAGATAAAAAAATGCTTCATGATTTACTAAGTGCTACTACAGTTATTCGTATACCAAAAGAGTAGTATTGCAGACATTAATTGCACTTTTTTACTTCTCCTATTTTGCAATCATTGGCGTCTATGTTATATATATGCCAAAAGTTTTACAGCTTCTAGAGTACTCACCACTAGAAATTGGGATAATCTTCGCAGCAGCACCACTTATGCGTTTTTTAACACCTTTCTTCTTTTTAAAACGCTTCTCTTTAACACAAGATGTTTACAACAGAGCACTTTTACTACTTCTACTCTCATCTGCGTTCTTCTACATTGCAGCGCCCTACTTTTTACTTCTACTCATCGCTAACCTTATGATGGGAGTAGGATTAAGTCTTACGCTTCCATACGTGGAAGTTATTGCACTTGAAGTGATAGCCAAAGAGCGTTATGGAAAGATTAGGCTTTTTGGCTCCATTGGTTTTATTATAGTTGCTCTTGTATTAGCTAACTTTTTAGATGACCCATTTAATGCAATTCATTTTCTTTTTACTACAACTGCACTTACTGTTATATCTGCTTATATGGTAGCTAAGCTGAATGCTCGCCACTATACAAATAAATTTACTGAGAGCACAGATGCCTTTTCAATGCGTTCGCACGCTCTTTTATGGATTAGTCTATTTTTAATGCAGGTTAGCTTTGGTGGTTTTTACAACTTCTTTACAAATTATGAAACCGCACATGGAATTTCTCTTCAAACTGTTAGTTATCTTTGGACTGTTGGAGTTGTTTTTGAGATTGTAATGTTCTACTTTCAAGGTAAGTTATTAAAAAATTCTCTTGTTAAACTTATTGAAATAAGTACAATCTTAACAGCATTTAGATGGTTCTTATTGTACACATTTCCAGAGAACCTACCTATTTTATACTTCTCTCAAAGTCTTCACGCATTTAGCTTTGCACTTTACCATAGTGCTGCGATTAGTTACCTATTTAGCATATACAAAGCAAAAAAACTAGCCCAGCAGTTCTTTTTAGGTATAACTTACGGACTTGGCGGTATGGTAGGTTCAATTAGCTCTGGTATAGTATATGACTTTGATAAAGAGTATTTGTACCTATTTAGCGCAATAGTCGCTTTTTTGGCTTATCTTACACTAATCTTAGATAAAAGAAAGACACAAAGAAATTAAAGAGTAGCTGTAACTTACTACATACCAAAATGAATCTGCCACAAACAATAAAGTCTCATTTAAAGAATTTTCTAAAAGTACCTATCTATCTTCATTGGTTGAATGCTCATCATCAAATTTATGAGAATCTAATGCTAACTTGCTTATTAAAAGCCTTAGCGATGCGTTCCATCATATCAATTCCAACATTAACACTACCATTTTCTATTCTGCTAATTACTGCTTGGGTAGTGCCAACCTTTTTTGCTAATTCAGACTGAGAGAGATTATAACTATTTCTAAGTTTAATTAACTGTTCAATCACAACATAACGAAGTTCTAATTTATCCCACTCTTTTTTGAAACTTTCATCTTGAAGTTCTTCGTTTAGTAATTGTTTAAATTCACTCATCTATTATTTCCTTCATTCTTTTTTTGGATAACTCAATCTATTTTCTAGGCGTCTTTTGAGTTTTTTTAACAAAGCCATGAAGTAACATAAACCTCTTACCAGTATGTGCAAAATATATAACTCTGTAAATTCCTTTACTATCTTTTGCTCTTACCTCATATAATTTATTTTCTAGTGGCTTTACAAATGGCTCTTTTACATCTAAACCAAATTTCTCTAACAAAGTTAAATTTCTAAATATTTTTGCTTTTATTTTCACGTCTAATGTTTTAAGCCATTCAATTACTGGCTTTTTCCCATTCTTATCTGTATAAAATTCAACTTGCCATTCCATAAAGAATTATACCTTATTAGATATAGAAATTCAAAATTAACTTGTATAGACTCCAACGGAGACCGTGGGAACGAGTTAAAAGGCACCATTACTACCAATCGGAACATTAGTATCCGAACTACTACTAGGAACAACAACCTCACTAATTAAAGCCTCAGAAGTAGTCTTAGCTCCATAAACATCTGTAGCTATAGAAGTTAGCGTTAAAGGAAGGTTGTGTTAGCTCTTAGCGTTAGATTGTTTGTTTCATGATAGGTTCCTTAGCTTATTTTACCTAACGACTTTGACATAAATTAATTTATCTTTCTCTTATCCTAGACAAAAGAAAATCTTTATAATGACCTCTGTGATCTTCATCATAACGCAGTAAATTGTTTTGAGTAATTATATTCTTTAATTGAGTATTATACTCTTTCCCAATAGCTGAGTAGTGAGTCATAGTATCTGCTGCTTCAAAACCACCAAAATAATTTTTTGATTTTATAGAGAGATATCGTAAATTTCTAAACTCTGCGTAAGCGCCATGTCTATTAAGATTTAACATATATGCAGCAACTGAATCTTCTAGTGAATCAAAAATCCTAATTTTATGAGTTTTACCATCACCTCTTTGACTAGGAATTAGCCCTTTTTCACTATATGTCCAGTGTCCAAAAATGTTATTTGCCTCTTTTACGAATCTGCTACTACCCCAACCACTCTCCATAGCAGCTTGAGCAAGGACAAGTGATGTAGGAATAGCACAAACTCGTTTTAAAAAACTATTCTCATCGTAAATATTTTTTATACGATAACGCTTAGCTAACTTATTAATTTTTTCTAAATCTTTACTTTGAGGCTTCTCTACTTTCAGATTATTAAAAAAATTCTTAATAAAAAAACGCTCTTTCCTAATACGCTCTTGATTCTCTTTTACAATTGGAACTAAAATCTTAAAAAAGGCAGACTTTTTTTCTTTGGATGTTGAAATTTCATAATACCAATCAGGAAATTTTTTCTCAACCCCAAAAAGAATTAATGGCAGAAATAGAGCAATAAAAAGCTTCATCAGTTAACAGTTGTCTCAAAAGTTTTACGAACACTACCTTTAAATGTAATTGTCTGCATAGACATACCCAGATATAGTGTCTCACCACTTGTTGGAATTACCTCAATACTGTTTGGAGACAGATTCTCTTCTACGGCTCTATAAAATGCAGCTGCCATACCAGTGCCACAAGCTTGTGTTTCATCTTCCACACCACGCTCATATGTACGGACATAAATTTTTCCATCTTCAATCATCGCAATATTTACGTTTGCATTATATTTGTCGCGTAACTCCCTTGCTTGGCTTAAATCAAACTCACTAATATCATCTAAAATGGTAACTAAATGAGGGACACCCGTATCAATTAACCACCAATTTTTAGAAAAAGCATCAATATCTTTTTCATGAATTATAGGAGGAGTTAAATCACTTTGAACCATATTCTCTTCAACCACTGCACCAATAACTCCAGCACCTGTTAAAAACTTCATAGAAGAGGAGGAAATACCATTTTCAAAAGCGTAATGAGCAGCCGCACGACTACCATTACCACACATCATAGCAACTGAACCATCAGCGTTATAAAATTGCCACTCAAAATCGTACTCACTATGAGGAAGCAGTACTATTAGTCCATCTGCTCCAATACTTTCAAACCGATTACACAGTTTTTTTGCTAAATCACTTCTATCTTTTTTAACAAAAGTGTGAAAAATTACAAAATCATTCCCGCTTGCACTATATTTAGATATGTACATTCAAGCTCCAAAAACATATTTATTTATAGCATTTTATCATGTTTTATTATACGTTACATATATACCTTATTTACAATGTACACTCAGCAATAGATTCTGTCAAAGAGTTAGCATAATCTAAAGCTTTTTAGTAGGCATAGAACTACTATAAGAAGTTGTTGTTTCATTAGCACATGCTGATATTGGTTCAGTTAAGTGCCTAAACAAAATTAATGTCCCACTTTGAACCAAAGCTTTCAAGCAAGTCACTGACATGCGCATAGAGCTTATCAAATGATGAAAGGGCATTTATATTAACCTTTTGATATTTCATTTCT
>Ga0316202_10000413_pt1 | contig 49352 bp, 45 predicted proteins | sample 3monrhotite_MG_FD_204934 | JGI IMG/M metagenome (GOLD analysis project Ga0316202, IMG submission 204934) | Microbial mat bacterial communities from mineral coupon in-situ incubated in ocean water Damariscotta River, Maine, United States -... | ecosystem: Environmental > Aquatic > Marine >...
CGCAACGATCGCGGCGGCGGCGGCGGCGGCGGCGGCTACCGCAATGATCGCGGCGGCGGCGGCGGCGGCGGCTACCGCGAAGGCGGCGGCGGCGGCGGCTACCGCAATGATCGCGGCGGCGGCGGCGGCGGCGGCGGCTATCGCGAAGGCGGCGGCGGCGGCTATCGCGAAGGCGGCGGCGGCGGCGGTGGTGCCGGTGGTGGCGACGACCGAGGGCAACGCGAGGGCGGCGGCGGAGGCCGCGCCAGCGGACCTTGGGAGGCCCGCAAGAAGGACTGGCAGAAGAAGAAGAACTTCAAGAAGAAGGACTTCCAGAAGGCCTTCAAGAAGGGCTTCAAGAAGGGCAAGGACGACAAGGGCGACAAGGGCGACAAGGGCGGCTGGAAGAAGAAGGACGCCCCCCCCTCCGGCGACTGAGCTCGCGAGAACCAAAAACGAAGAGGGCGCCGTCGCTGACGGCGCCCTCTGCGTTGGTTCGGAGATCCGTCTACTCGACAGTCACCGGGAGGGTGTAGGTGACCGTATAGGCCCCCTTATCCTTGCCGCCCTTCTGGGTCGTGTAGCGCACCGTGACCTTGAGGTCGTGGCTACCCTTCTTGGCGTCCTTGGTGAACCCGAAGGGAACCTCGACCGTATTCTTAGCCTTGTCCATAGAGGACACAGACTTGACCTCGGCCTCGAGCCCGTCGGGACCCGTGATCGTGATCGTGGTCTCGCCGAGGGTCTTCTTCTTGCCGAGGAAGACTCCGACCTTGAGGGTGCCCTTGCCGCCGGCCCGGTAGCTCGTAGCGCTCGTCATGCTCTGCACCATGAGGTGCTTCGTGCGGACGGACGCAGCCACGGGACTCTTCAGGCTGTGGCCGAAGCCCAGCTTGTCGACCGTGGCGCCAATGTCCTTGGGACTCAGCTTGCCGGGGTCGTAGGTAATCTCGAACTGATCGCTGGCGACTTGGCCAACTTTAGAAACAGATGCGAGCCCATCCAGGGCTCGCTTGAGGCGACCGCCTCACGTCGAGGCTCAGCTCATCCCCGTAACTTTAATGGTCATGATGTGCGCCACCTTCGACTTCGCCACTTTGGCGTCCGGCGAGGGGTTCGGCGCAGCTACAGCTGGAAAAGCGATCAACGCTCCCAGCAGCAGCACGTTCAAACTGCGATTCAAGTGAATCCTCCTTTGGTTGAGGGATAGTCAGCCTAGTGGCCAGACGCAGAACGCTCCAGTAGCGACTGGAATTCCCGCGAGATCCTCACTCGGCAAGACCCGCTGGCTATGATCCCGGCCCGAGGAGGCCCCATGCGTACGTCCCTGCTCCTAGTCCCTGCCTTGCTCTTGGCCTTCGCAGCCCCGCTCTTGGCGGGCGACTTCCCTTGGGAGACCGACCTCGCCGCGGCTGAGCAGCGGGGCCTGGCAGAGAACAAGCCCCTCTTGATCGTGTTCCGCTGCCTGCCTTGAAAGGACTGCTCCGGCTTCGACGGGCAGGTCGTCCGTCCCCCAGCAACGTTCATCAAGGCTAGCGAGCGCTTCGTGTGCGTCCGCGTGACTGACCTCCGCGGAATCGACCTCGACCGCTTCGCCTTCGACTTCGACCTGACCTTCGCCGCCCTAGTCGTCCAGCCCAAGGGTCCAGTCCTTCACCGCTACGGCGGACGGGACCACCACTCGGCCGACGCCCGCCTCAGCATGACCAGCCTGGTCCGCTTCATGAACGCGGCCCGGAGTCGCTTCGACCTCTACAAGCCAGAGGCGGCCAAGGCGGCGCCAGCCCGGACCCTCGACGACATCCCCGTGTGGCGCGACAAGATGTCCAAGCGAGTCAAGCGCCTCGACTGCTACCACTGCCACTACGTGTTCGACGCCGAGCGCGAGCAGCACAAGGCCGACCGGACCTGGACCCGAGCCAAGATCTGGCGGTGGCCGCCTCCCGAGCGAATCGGCCTGACCCTCGACGTCGAGGAGCTCGGTCGGGTCAAGGCCGTCGACCCCAAGGGCCACGCGGCCAAGATCGGGCTCCGCGCTGGGGACACCCTAGTCCGGGCCGGGGGTCAGCCGATCCTGACCGCCCTCGACCTGAGCTTCGTCCTCGAGAAGGCAGACCCCAAGGCGACCAAGCTCCCGCTCCAGATCTCGCGCGAGGGCGCCCTCCAGGACCTCAGCCTGGCCCTCCCCGCTGGCTGGAAGAAGGGGACCCCCCTCGAGTTCAAGTGGCGGCCCTCCAAGTGGCAGCTCAACCCGCGCCCGGGCTTTGGCGGCCGGTCCTTGAACGCCAAGGAGCGGAAGGACCTCGGGCTCCCTGCCAGAGGGCTCGCGTTCCGCGTGACCTATATCGTGGACTGGGGCGGCGTCCCGGATAAGCGCTACGGGAGGGCGGTCCGCAAGGCCGGGATCAAGCGCGGCGACGTGGTGGTCGGCGTCGAGGGCGCCGAGATCGAAGACCCCGAGCACCTCCACAGCTGGTGGAGGTTGACTCGCAAGGCCGGCCAGACGGTCGTCCTGAAGCTGATCCCAAAGGGCAAGACCAAGCCTCGCTCTGTCGAGCTCGAGGTCCTCCCACCGAAGTAGCTCGGGTATAGTCCCGAGCTGACGATTCAACGACTCACGAAGGAGAGAGACATGGAGTGGCGGAGCATGGGCGAGGACGCCTACTGCGTTCGGGTCGAGCGCGGCGAGGAGGTCATTGAGCAGCTGACTGCTTTCGCGACCGAGCGCGGGATCAGCGCTGGGAGCGTGACCGGGATCGGGGCCGTCATGGACAGCGAGCTCGGCTACTACGAGCTCGAGACCAAGATCTATCACCGTCGGCCCTTTCCAGAGGATCACGAGCTCCTGAGCCTGATCGGGAACTTCTCGCGGGTCGAGGGCAAGCCCTACGTCCACGCCCACGTGACCCTGGGCGGAGCAGACTTCAAGGTCGTAGGCGGGCACCTCTTCAAGGCCGTCGTCGCCGTGACCGTGGAGCTGATCGTGAGGCCCCTGGCCGGCGAGGTAGACCGGCGCCTGGACGAGACCTGCGGTCTCAACCTCTGGAACCTGGCACAGGGCGACTCAGCCTCCTAGGCTGACGCCATGTCGACGCCCAACGAACGCAAGGTCGGAGCTTCGCTCCCAGGGACTGGCCAGATCGTGCGCTCGCGCGCGGTCCGGGCGGCGCTCCTGAAGCCGATCCTCAACATGGGTCGCTTCTTCGTCGGCGACTCGATCCCGCGTTTGGCGGACCCCGTCGCGATCAACGCTCGGATCAAGGATCTCAAGACGCGCGGGCTGCCGGTGGCGCCGGCGGCCGACTCGCTCCTAGCCAAGATCCTCCTCTTGATCGTCATGAACGCTCGCCCTGACCAAGGCGAGCTGAGAGAGGCGCTCGGCCTCCTCGCAGGCCTCGTCCTGCTTGTGGTCGAGGACGACTACTTCTACATCCCAGAGACCACGGAGCACGTGAGCAACGAGCGCGTCCTTGAGCTCGCGAGCAAGCTCCAGCGCGGACACGCGATCGAGATCCAGAAGCTTCATTCGGTGGTGGCGGCTCAAGGGCTCAGCCTTCAGAGCAGCGCAGACTTGCCAGGGCTCCAAGCCCGCCTGCCCCGAACGCCTGAGTTCGACCGCCTGATCACGCGCCTCGATATCCACCTTCGCCAAGGCGAAGGGATCCTCAACGCGCAGCAGGATCCGGCCCGACGTCAGGCCCACCAGGGCCGCTTCCGCGACGCCTGCCAGCGCTCCGTGAACCTCCTGGCCCGCCTGGTCCAGGTCCCGGAAGGACAAGATCACAAGCGGCTCCGAGCTCGGATCACGTCTCGCGAACTGAAGTTGATCGAGATCGACGCCCTAGGCGCGGCAAACGTCAGCGACGCCGCCCAAGCTGCCGAAGCTCAGCGCCTCCTCGACGAGACCGTCAATAAGGCGGGGGTCCAAGACGACGCCGCCAACGCCTCCGCGGCTGAGATCGCCGCGCGCCTGGCAGCGATCCAAAGCGCCGAGCCCGACGAAGATGAGAGCGAAGAGGAAGGCGACGGCGACTGGTTCTTCGACATGGACTGAGCTTCGCGCCTCACGCCTTCCAACAGAGCCTAGCGCTGGTGAGATTGCCGCCAGCGATAGGGCGCTTCGAAGGGCGGATCGTGCCCGCGTGAAGCGTCAATGATCTCGCCGCCGAGCTCATAGAAGCCTCCGTTGCCGAAGATCCGGATCGTCTCGTAGGCCTGCTCGGCTTCGATCATGAGCACGGCGAGGGACCGACCGTCGAGGAAGGCGTGAGCTAGGGTTCGGTTGTAGCGATCGGTCTCGCCGAGGTGGAGCGCGAGCTCTTCCGCCCCGTAGAGCAGGCCCCGCGCGTGCTCGGTTGCCCGGGAGGCGTGGGGCTCCTGGTTTCCCCGGAAGGCGCCGGAGCTCTTCTCCGGGGTGTCGTAGCCCAAGAGGCGATAGCTGCGACCGTCCACGCGGAGCGTGTCTCCGTCGTTCATATAGACCCGGCGCGGATCGAAGCGGAGGACCTCTTGCCCGCGATCGACGCGGATCGCGAAGGACGAGACTTGGTCCTGGTTCGCTTCGTTGGACTCGGCGACCTCGTCGTCACCGTCGAGGCGCAAGCCTACGTAATAGTGTCCTGGCCGGACGTCGTTTGGGATCGTAACCGAGACAGAACCCGAGCGGCGCTGGCCAGCCTCGAGGCCCTGGTAGTAGCGATACCGGTAGAGGACCTCGTCCCGCGAATCGAGGCGGGCGTCCCTCGAGAGAACGAGGGTGTAGCCGAAGGCTCCCGCGTCGCCGCCGAGGTTCTCTAAGCTCCGTTCGACCTCGAGTGTGTCGCCAGGTCGAGTCGTGTAGGTCCGAGGGCGGACGGAGCCGGCTTGGAGGTCTGCCCGACCCGAGGCGATCTGGATCTCCAGGGCCTCCGACGCCAGGACCTGGTTATTGTCTTCACGTGACTCTGAGAGCGTCCCGGCTGGATCTACCCTCAACCCCAGGGTGTAGTCTCCTGGCCGCAGGTCTCCAGGCAGCCGGACCTGGACCTGTGCTGCGCTCTCTTCGCCGGGATCGAGGCTCGCGAGGTCGCCTTGCCAGACCACTCGATCCGAGGCGTCGAGGGTGCTGTCGGCGGAGAGGACGAGGGCGTATTCGAGGGGCCCGCTGGCGCCTCGCCCGACGTTCTCGATCGCTCGGGTGACCGTGAGGCTTTCACCAGGGGCAGCCGAGGGGCTGCCTGCCGAGACCGAGACTGCGACGAGGTCCGGTCCGACGCTGGCCGTCACGGCGTAGCGCCCTGAGGTGGCGGCAGTTCCGCCCTCCACGAGTTCGTCGACCTCGCGACCCGCGTCCACGCGAGCGCCCACGTAGTAGCTGCCAGAGCTGAGATCTCGCGGGACGACGAGGTCGAACTGCTCCAAGCGCGACTCACCGCCTGAGAGGGGCGCGAGGCGAATCTGTCCGCCAGCGGGATCGTAGGCCGTGATCGCGTCGTTGCGAGAGAAGCGCATATCCAGGGCAGACCAGGAGGCCGTGCGCTGTCCTCGGTTGCTGACGAGGACCTCCACGGCGACGCGCTGGCCTGCGCTGAGCGAAGTCTCTCCGCGCAGGCCCGTGAGACGAAGCTCGCTGACCTCTAGGTCTGCGGCTTGGCCGACGTAGACCTCTCGGCTGGCGGTCAGGCGACGTGAACCGGCCATGACGTTGAGCTCTAAGAGGTAGCGTCCCCAGGCGAGCCCGTCAGGGAGCCGGACACCGACGCTTAGGGTCTGCTCGCTGTGGGAGCCAACGCGCCACCCGCTGCCTGAGCCTAGGGATTGGGGGTCGCCGCGCTCGGGGACGAGCTCCGCGCCCCAGCTGACCTCGAAGGAGCCGCTCGCGTCGTGGCGGAGGGGGGCTTGAAGGAGGAGGTCTTCTCCTGGTTGGAGGGCGCCGCGCGAAATCCGACCGCGGGCGCTCGCGCTGGCGGCGCTGGAAGGGGCCAGGGCGAGGTCGCCGAGGGTCAGGCTGGCGGTTCCGGCCTCGCTGAGGAGGCCGGCTTGGAGTCCGAGCCAGAAGGCGGCGACGAGGAGGGCTCCACGCAGCAGGGGGAGAGAGCTTGGGGGAGCGATCATTGTTCGAGCCGCAGGGCGCCACGGGCGCCGGCTCCGAGCCGAGGAGCGCGCTCGTTGATTCGGAGCGCTAGGGCTTCGAGGGGCAGGTAGGGGGGGAGTGGTGCCTCGGCGCTCGAAGCCGGCACGCGGAGGCGGACCACGCAGACCTCTCCAGTCCCGAGGGGACGCTTTCCTTCGACTCGGACTCGGACTCGGCCGGGGCCGAGGTCTTCGTAGCTGAGGGTGGCCCCTGCCTCTCTCGAAGCGGGGCCTGCGTTGAGGGCTTCGATCTCCAGGCGCGCGTCGTGGCGGAGTTCCCAGGTCAGGGTCCGGGTGGCTGGTGCGTCCGCGAGCCGCTCCAGGCGGAGGGGGACGTGGGCGGCTGCGCCGTAGGTGCCGCAGGCGAGTCCAAAGCTCAGGCGAGCGCCACCGGCGGCGCCGAGGGCTTCCTCGCTGGCCTCTCGCCGCGCGTGGGCCAGGGTGCCCCTCCGCCGCAGCCGGGGGTCAGCCTGAGGGTCGTCCGACCTTGGCTCTTTCTGGGCCAAGGCGGCTCTCGGAGTGTCAGCTTCCGCGGCCTGGGAATCTGCCTCGCTCCTGCCCGCCAGGCTCTTTCCCGACGTCTGGCTCTCCCTCGACGTCTCGCTCTTGGGGGTATGAGCCAGCGGTCCTCGGCCTTGTGCACCCCGGTCGCTAGTCAGGGCGGCGCTGGTGGTGCCTCGCGCGGGCGGGTGCGCTGAGCGATCACGGAGGAGGAGGGGCCCACCGAGGGCGAGGAGGAGTCCGAGGCTCAGGCTCGCGAGGGCGATCAGCTCGAGGGGGGGGCGCTTGCGGGTTGGGGTTTCGGCTGCGGGGGTGAGTTCGGGCCAGGTGACCGCGAGGGCTTGGGCTCTCGAGAGGCCTCCGCGAGAGACTCGGAAGGAGGGTCTCCGGACGTTCGCGCCCCAGCAGGGTTGGCTGGGGCGTCCCTGGGGAGGTTGCGAGGCGGGGCGTGGGGGGAGGGGCCGGAGGCGGGCTGTGACTGAGCGTGCTGCCCGGGATCGGACCGAGGCGGTGATGTGAGCCGAGGCGCGGGGGATTCGCCGCGTCGGCCCGGTGCCCGAACTCCCTCGTGCGTCTCGACGTGACGACTCCTGGCGAGGCAGGGCTCTAGTTCGCCGGCTCCGCACGCGGGCTGTCTCGGCTCCGGCGCGTCGGCTCGCGGCTCTCTCGCTGGCTGCGTAGCGTTCGCTCGCTTCTCGCCACTGCTCTGCGTCGAACTCCAGCTCGTCGGCTTCGAGGACGAGGTCTTCGTCTTCGAGTTCGGCGAGGGCGGGGTCGTCTGCGGGTTCGGGAAAGGCGACGTTCTCGAGCCACGCTTCGGGGTCTTCCCCGCCTGATTCCGGACAGGCAGGATCGGCCGCCAGTCGGCGGGAGCGCTTCACTCGCCTGGAGTGGGCTTCGTCAAACGAGCCCTGGAGTCCACCTTGTCCCATTGGTTGCGGCTGGGCCGCGCCTCCTCTTCCTTCGCCAAGCTGGGTGAGCACACGGCTAGCCGGCCTCAAGTCGTTTGCTCCTGTGCCGATTCCCAAAACGCGTGGTCAGAGCCCTCTGAGCCCGCGAACGAAGTGCCCACTACCCTCTAAGCCCTGTAGTGGAGGGCCTCTCGGCCCCCCAGATCTGGATGGCTTCTCCTCACGGCTCCAACTGGCTCAGAAGGACTTAGCTCCTCACCCGTCGATGACGTCCGCCCAAGTCCAGCTCTCTCAAGCGCTTGTTCATCCGCGACCGGAGTTGGAAATTCCCTCCCGGTAACCCACTCCGTGCTGTGGTCTAGACTCACCTCAAGGAGGGCACATGGCTCACGAGAAGATCGTCAAGACGGACGAGGAGTGGCGCGCCAAGATCGGCGACGAGCAGGATTTTCAGATCTGCCGCAAGGGCGGAACGGAGATGCGTTACACGGGCCGCTACGTGAACGAGAAGTCGCCAGGGGTCTACGCCTGCCGTTGCTGTGACCTTCCCCTCTTCGAGAGCGCGACCAAGTACGACTCAGGAAGCGGCTGGCCCAGCTTCTTCCAGGGGATCGACCCAGAGGCCATCTCCGAGATCCGCGACGTCACCCACGGCATGGTCCGAACCGAGGTTCGCTGCGCCCGCTGCGACTCCCACCTCGGCCACGTCTTCCCCGACGGACCCCAGCCCACCGGCCTCCGCTACTGCATCAACTCAGCCTCCCTCAACCTCGACAAGAGTCAGGCCTGAGAGCCAGAACGTCTCCAATGGCTCGTTGGAGGCACCTCCCCCGACCCTCGGTTCGAGGTGCCAGCCAAGCCCGGCCCAAACTATCCTTCGCGGACACTGAAGGCAGGGCTCTGTTTAGAGCTCGGAATCCACCCGCTCAGACGCCGAAAACGGCCCTCGCGAGGTGAGCGTACATGGCGGCGCCCAGGCCACCCGTAGGGAGCCGGGGCGTCTGGAAGAGGAGGGACGGCGGACCCTAGGGGTGGAGCCAGGCGAAGGGGGAGTCGGGGTCTAGCTCGGCTACGGGCGCGTCCTCGAGGCGGCGGTATTCGTCGGTCCCTGGCGGGAACTCGACGCCCTCGCGCTCGCCGCGGGTCCAGCGAGCCCGGATCTGGACGTAGCAGGCCACCCACTCGACCCAGAGGTCGAGGAACTCCTTGACCCGGGCCGGGTCGCAGCGGAAGCGGTCGGCGTCGCGGTCGATCTCGGCGTCGGGCGCGGCGGTGCGCGTGTCTACCGGGAGGGCTAGGGCGGCCTCGACCCCTAGGACCGGAGCCTTGCGCTCGGCGTGGATTCGCTCGCACTCGGCTCGGACGGCGTCGCGAATCAGAGCCTCGTATTCGTCAGGGAGCATTTCCTCGCGGAGGAAGCAGGTCGGCATGGTCAGGTAGTAGAGGACCTCCTGGGGCTTGCCCCCCTCGTCCGGACCCCGCTGGTCGAAGTAGTGGAGAGGCTTGGTCACACTGATCGGGACCGTCAGGATCTGGCGCCAGTCGCCGAGGCTGCCCGGCCACTCGTGAGGCCAGAGCACGAGGCCCGCCCGGACGCCAGAGGGACAACTACCGACCTAATCTCGGAGTCGAGCAGCTCAAGTCGCCCCCCTGTAGGCACGTGCCGCTGTCGCTTGCCTGCGGGCACCGTCTCGTAGGCCACCTCAAGGCGCAAGACTGTCTTTTGGAAGAGCCGTCGCCGCTTCATGGCGTCGCTCTCCATGCCAACGGTCTCCAGCTCCTCCACGAAGGCGAGCGCGCTCTCAACCGCTTCTCCGAGGTTGATCTGGCTTCCCTTCGCTTCGGACTCAGCCTCCAGGATCGAAGCCTCAAGCTGCTCTTGCTCGCGTGCCCACTCCTCGACTTGGCCTGCCAGGAGCTGAGCCGCCTTGCCCTTCATGCAGCCCAGGTTTTCCAGAGCCTGAGCGATTCTCCGCTCCAGCTCCTTCTGCCTGCGACGAAGCCGATCCGAGTCAGCTCGGAAGGGGTCCTTCGCCTCTAGCAGGGCCTGGAGCTGCTCCTTGATCAGCTCCTTGAGCTTGGTGCCTCGCTCGCGGGGGAGGAGCCGTTTTCGGATCTCTTCCAGCACAACGGGCTCGATCCGATCGGCGCGGAGCGAGAAGAGCGCGCACGTTCCAGTTCCCGGACCGTTGCTGCACATGTAGACCCGCTTGCGCCACTTCTCCTTCCTCCCGTTGTTCGTCGTCCTGCCCGTCATGGGGGCGCCGCAGTTGCCGCAGAAGAGGAGCCCACTCAGCGGATAGAGCCGAGTCGTCCGCTGATAGGGGCGGGAACGAGAGGATCGAGCCTTCAGCGTTCGCTGAGCAGTCTCGAAAAGCTCCCGAGAGACAAGCGCCTCGTGTTGGCCCCGACTCACGATCCACTCCTTGGGATCGTTCTCGTGATACCGAGTCATTTGATTGGGATCCCGTGTGCTCCGGCGAGCCTTCTCTGCGGGGACGACCTTCCGCCCTTGATCTGGAAGAACTTCCCCTTCGATCGCATGTTCCATACGAGGTCGCCTAGGTAGACCTGGTTGTCGAGGATCTTCTTGACGGATCTGAAGGACCACTTGCCCCCGCTTGGTGCTGGTGCCCCCTTCGCGTTCAGGGCCTTCGCAAGACCAAGCAGGCTCGACTCGCCTCCAGCCATTTGCTCGAAGAGCCAGCCCACGATCTCGATTTCCTCCGGGTCTCCAGGGACGAGTCGGCTGGCTTCCGCTTTGAGCTTCTGGTGTGGCTGCCCACGGGGGACAACTCGGACTGCTCCCCCAGGGCTCGTCAGCTCCTTCGCGTAGCCGTAGGGAGTCCTGCCAGGTGCAATCGACGCCTCCTTGGCTCTGCGTGCCATTCCGCGAACCACGTCGCTGGAGAGATCTCGCAGGAACTGCCCCGACTTGTGGTGCTCGAAGAGGCTGGACATGGCGTCCATGAGCGGATCCCCGGAACTCTGCGGGCCCTGGAGGTAGTGGATCCTCCAGCCGAGTTGCTCGATCTGGAACTCTAGGGCCAAGCCAGCTCGGGGATCGTCAGGGCGGGCCAAGCGGTTCCGCTTCCAGACGACCAGGGTTCCCTTCTCCTTGCTGGTCTGGAGATGCCTGAGGAGAGCGCGGACTTCAGGGCGATCCAGCTCGGATCCAGAGACCCCCTCGTCCTCGAAGACACGGACAAGGTTCTGCCCGTTCTCCGTGGCCCATTCGGTGATCTCGGCGATCTGGTCGGAGATTGAGCTGTCTTGGCGATCGGTGGAACACCGGGCAAGCCCGACGACGACGTTGCTACAGAGGCTCATGGGTGGCCTCTGGGTGGGTGTGGGTGGGGGCATGAGCCTGCTTGCTGAGGTAGAGATCGACGAGGAACTCAGCAATGGCCTCTAGGGGCTTCGCCTCCGGATCGGGGACGACGTAGACCCTGAGGGGCTTGCTGAGCGGACAGGCAGCCTTGCTGGAGGTCGTGACCTCCCTTCCTAGTGGGGAGGCGTCCTTCGAGTCGTCTGGCTGCCTACAGGGCACGAGTCACCCCCTTCACCATGGACGGCAAGGGGTGGGCTCGCTTGCTCAGGCGGGTCCGGTTCTGGGCTCGGTCGAGCCTGAGCGACTGCTCGCGGCCGGTTGGGGCTGCGGTGCCTAGCGGGTCGGCTTGGTGTCGCCGCTCCGAGCAGGTCTGGCACAAGCAGTGAAGGCCAGCAGGGGCAGCAAGCGGAGCGCCCTGGGCTCGATTGGGTCGATAGACTTCAGGTGGTTCGTCATACAGCTCGTTCTGTCTGGCGTTCAAGGGCCCAGGCGGTGGTGCAAACACCTCCCGGGCCCGCTTCGATTTGTCCGCAGAGCACATTGCCCTGTGCCGAGGACGATACCGAATCGTGAGCGAGGCGTCCGCTCCGATTCGCTGCGAGCTTTGGAATCGATTGAACCCGTGGTAATCGCCCCCGGCGTCGAATTGCCTCGCGACATGCGCCAGCAGCCTCGCACCAAGGAGGGTGGTGGCACCCCTCTTGGTTACTTGGGCTCGAGCGAGCCCGGAGGCTAGAAAGGGTCTGAGCGTCGGTCGAAGGGAAGGGGCGAACGATCTGGCCATGAGGGCCTCCAAGAGCAAGGTCGAATGCGCGACCGTGCACACGCCCTCGTGAGGGCTCGCAGGGTCTTGATCGCTCTTGGTGCCTTCGTGACCCCTGACCTGAGACGGGCGGACGCTTGATTGCAGCGCTCCGGCAGGCCGTCGTCGTAGGTCACTGGTGTCAGAGAAATGGCGGGATCCGAAGGGCAGCGGTGCTGCTTAGGGTGTTGGTGATTCCTTGCATGCCCACGAGGCGAATTGGTGGCGCGAGGGAGAACAGGAGCGCGAGGAAGCATGCCGGTATAGACGCATGTCTCGCGCCAAGTTAGTCGACCGGGCGTAAGGCAATTGTTCGCTAGCCTGTCAGGCAAAATCGGGAGAATCTTGGCGACAGTCTCCTGGGCGATATCGCGCGTCGAGCTGCGAGTCGCTCCAGAGCGGGTGTCCGCGTGCACGTCGGACTCCTCGGCGGCGTGATCGTGACCGTCACCTAACTTGTGCTCGGCGTGGTCGTGACCGCCACCGACTTGCTTCTCGTTTGGGCAGCCGAACAAGCAACAGGCTCCCAGGATCAGGGTGATGATGTGGATGTCATGGGACGAGCTCACTTTCGTTCGTGTTCCTCAAGGAACGGGTGCATCCAGACCGCTGTCCGGATTTGGGTCTGTTGGTAAGGGTGGCTGAGCCGAGTCGGCCTTGGGCTGCGGCCCAGGGTCGGGCTGCTCGGGCTGCTCTGGCTGCTCGGGCTCTTCCTGCTCGGGCGCCAACTGGAGGGTGCTGTCCCCTCCTTCTGACTCAGCGTCGTCGTTGGACTCTGCGCCGAAGCGCGCGTAGAGGGCAGGTAGGACCAGCAAGGTCAAGAGCGTGGAGGTGATGATGCCTCCCATCACGACCGTGGCCAGCGGCTGCTGAACCTCGGCCCCCGCAGAGGTGGCGACTGCCATGGGCAGGAATCCGATCATGTCGGTCACTGCTGTCATGAGCACAGGTCGGAGCCGGGTCCGTGCCGCTTCCTTAGCTGCGTCTAGGGGACTGGCCCCCTCCTTGGTGAGCTGCAATGCCTGAGCGGTGAGGACCACCCCGTTCATGACCGCGATCCCGAACAGAGCGATAAACCCAACTGCCGCGGAGATCGAGAAGGGGAACCCGCGGCAGGCGAGGACCACTATTCCGCCCGTGATGGCCAGCGGCACATTCAGGTAGATCAGGGTCGCCAACTTGAGGGAGCCGAAGGCGCTATAGAGGAGGACGAAGATCAGGAGGAGCGCTAGCGGGACGAGGACTGCGAGGCTGGCCGACGCCTCCTGCAGGTTCTCGAACTGGCCTCCCCACTCAATGCTCCAGCCGGGCGGGAGCTTCACCTTCTGGTCGACTGCTACCTGAGCGTCTGCGACCGCCGACGCCAGGTCGCGGCCTCGGACATTGGCCTCAACCGTGATTCGGCGGCTGATTCGCTCACGGCTGATCTGCGCGGGACCTGATTCAAGACGCAGGTCCACGAGTTGGCTAAGCGGGACTTGCAGGGGGGGGCCGTCGCCTTCGGCAGGCCCAGAGACGCGCAGGTCGCGAATCCCCTCCAGCGTGCTCCGCACGTCCCCACCGAATCTCACCTGCAATTGAAAGCGCTTTTGACCCTCAAGGACGGTTCCCACCGACCTGCCGCCTATGGTCTCGATCACGTCGAGCACGTCCTCCGCGTTGATTCCTAGGCGAGCGATCGCGTCCCGCTTGAGCTGGACGCGGAGGGTGGGGAGGCCGATCGTCTGCTCCGCCTTGGCCTCCTGAATGCCTGGGACTTCGCCTATGGCAAGCACGACCTGGTCGGCGACCTCTTTCATCTGGTCGATGTCGTCGCCGTAGATCTTGATCCCTATGTCCGAACGGACGCCGCTAATCAGCTCGGAGACGCGCAGCTCGATCGGCTGCGAGTAGCTGAACATGACGCCTGGGAAGCCCTTCTTGAGGCGCGCGTCCATCGCCGCGAGCAGCTCCGCCTTGGAGTCGAAGCGCCAAGTGTCCGGCGGCTCGAGGATCAAGTAGGTGTCGCTGATCTCGACGCCCATGGGATCGGTGGCGATCTCGGGTCGGCCGGTGCGAGAGACGATCGTCTTGACCTCTGGGAAGTTGTCCTTGATCTCCTTCTCGACTCGGAGGCTGACCCGGTTCGACTCCTCCAACGAGATGCTGGGGATTCGCCAGATCTGCATGGCGATCGCGCCCTCGTCGAGGCGCGGAATGAACTCGGCGCCCAGGAAGGGTGCCAGACCTAGGCTTCCCAAGAAGAGCGCGAGCGCAACGAGCCCGACACGTACTGGCCGCTTGACGGTGAACTCCAGGAGCGGTCCGTAGCAGCGCTTCGCGAGGCGGAACAGGAAGGGCTCCGTCTCGCGCGCGTCCTTGAGGAACAGCGAGGCCAGAACCGGCATCAGGGTCAGCGCGCAGATCAAAGAGGCGCCAAGCGCAAAGACGACGGTCAGCGCCATGGGCTTGAACATCTTGCCTTCGATCCCGCGCAAGGCGAGGAGCGGCAAGTAGACGATCATGATGATCCCCACCGCGAACATCACGGGCCGCGCGACCTCATGGCAGGCGTTGCGGACCTTCTCGAGGTGTGAGGTCTCCCGATCCTCTCGGTGCTGATGCACGTAGCGCATCACGTTCTCGATCAGCACGACAGAGCCGTCGACGATCAAGCCGAAGTCGATCGCCCCGAGCGACATGAGGTTTCCGCTGATCCCCGCGAAGCTCATGACGGTGAACGCCATCAGCATGGAGAGCGGAATCGAGATCGCGACGATCAGGCCACCGCGCAAGCTGCCAAGCAGTAAGAGCAGCACGATCACCACCAGCACTCCGCCCTCGACCAAGTTCTTGGCGACCGTCCAAATCGTGCGGTCCACAAGCTCCGTGCGGTCGTAGAACGTGTCGATCGTGACCCCGGGAGGCAACGTCTTCTGGATCGCCCCGATCTTGGCGTGGACGTCTTGAGAGACGGTGCGGGAGTTGGCCCCCATTAGCATCATGACGATCCCCACGACTGCCTCGCGGTCGCCATCGCGGGTCACGGCCCCCTGCCGGATCATGGGCGCGAACTCGGCCACGCCGAGGTTGCGCACGTAAACGGGGGTCCCGTTCTTGTTGCCAACGACGACCTCAGCCAGCGCCTCGAGGTCACCAATCAGCCCCTCCCCGCGGATCAGGTACTGCTCGCCTGCGTGCTCAATGTAGCCACCGCCAACGTTGCGGTTGTTGCGCTCGACCGCCTCGAAGACGCGCGCGAGGGGGATCCCGTACGAGACGAGCTTGTCGGGGTCGAGCGTCAATTGGTACGTCTTGAGCTCGCCGCCGAAGGCGTTGACCTCCACGACGCCGGGGACCGAACGGAGCTGGTAGTTGACGTTCCAGTCGAGGATCGTCCGCAGCTGCATAGGGGTGTAGCCCTCGCCGCGGACTTCGAACTGATAGATCTCCCCAAGGCCTGAGGAGATCGGCCCCATGGCCGGCTCGCCATAGCCCTCGGGGATCTGCTCGCGGGCCTCGACGAGGCGTTCTGAGATCAGCTGCCGGGCCCAGTAGATGTCGGTGCCTTCCTCGAACACGACCGTCACAGCAGAGAGCCCAAATTTGCTCACCGAGCGGATCTCCTCCACCCGTGGGAGACCGCTCATGGCCGTCTCGACGGGGAAGGTGATGAACCGCTCGACCTCTTCGGGGGCTAGGCCCGGGCTGTTGGTGAGGACTTGGACTTGGACGTTCGTGACGTCGGGGACTGCATCAATTGGAAGCTCTTGAAGGGAGCGAACTCCCACAGCTATGACGAGGAGCCAGAGCACCACGACGAGGAAGCGGTTGTTAAGTGAGAAGTCGACGATTCGATTGATCACGCTCGGGCTCCTAGCCTAGTGGGTGTGCCCGCCGCCGAGCTCGCCTTGACGAGCCGCCGACTTGAGCGTGAACGTGCCTTTTACGACCACTTGGTCGCCCGCCTTGAGACCACTCTTGATCTCGACCAAGTCCGCGCCGCGCGCGCCGATCACGACCTCGCGTCGAACGAAGCGCTTCTTGGGACCCGCGTCGTGGTCGTCATGACCCGCGTGGTCGTCGTGGCCGCCCTTGGCTTCCTTGCTCTTGTGGTCGTCGTGGCCGCCCTCGGTCTTGCCATGATCGTCATGGCTGCTTGCGGTCTTGCCGTGGCCCTTGTGGTCGTCATGGCTGCCCTCGGACTTGTCGTGGCCCTCGTGGTCGTCATGGCTGCCCTCGGACTTGTCGTGGCCCTCGTGGTCGTCGTGCCCAGCTTCGGGGGCGTCCAGAGCGACGAACACGTAGGTCCGCTCGCCCTCATGAACGATCGCTCGCTCTGGGACCGTGACCGCGGCCTCCTGCTCGGCGAGGATGAGTTCGACCCTTCCAAACAGGCCTGGGCGAAGCGGAAACGGCTCCTTCCAACCGGCGATCGCAGTGTTGGGGAGCTCGACCCGCACCTCGCAAGCCCGGCTCGTGGGATCGAGGCGGTAGTTCAAGAAGGTGACCTGGCCCTTGAGGGTGACCCCGGGGAACGCCTCCAGCTGGACCTCAGCTCTCTGGCCCCGCTGAACCCGACGCAAATCCCGCTCGTAGACGCTGGCGACGACCCAGACCCGGCTCAGATCTTGGATCAGGAAGAGTTTGCTCGAGGTCTCGACGTACTCGTTCTCGGTGACGTCGCGCGCCACGATCACGCCAGCCCGTGGAGCCCGCAGGGTGTAGCGCCCGTGTCCGTGCTCCTCGTCCTTGTCCAAGCCCTGCAGGTCCTCGGAGCTCAGGCCCAGAATCCTCAGTCGCTCTTCTGCGGTGTGGAGCTGGATCCGACGCTGGTTGACTTCTCCGCTGAGGGTGAGCACTCTGCTGTCCCGGCTCAGCTTCGCTTCCGCCAAGGCCTTCTCTGCCTCGTAGTAGGGGCGCAGGGTCGAGATCTCCTTGTCCTTGAGCTTCTCCTCACGGTCGAAGATCGTCTGAGCGACCTGCACTCCGCGCTCGAGGAGGGAGGTCTCTAGCGCGAGCATGCGCCTGGCAGCCTCGAGGGAGGCGTGCGCCTCCATGTAGGTGCTGGCCGCCTGGCCAAGCTCTGTGCTCTCGAGATCACAGAGGATCTCTCCGGCCTCGACTGTGTCGCCGAGCTGCTTACGAATCCTGCGGACCAGTCCAGGGACTTTTGGCGTCACGTGCGCCTGGGTGTCCAAGTTCTCGTGGACGACCGCTGTGAGGCGGAGTCGCTCAGTGACGACCGCAGGCCCTGCGACCTGCGTTTGGATGCCAGCCGCCTTGACCTGCTCACTGGCGAGGGCGACCTCGTTGCTGCTCGCTCCAGGCGGGCCGTGGTCGTCGTGTCCCGCGTGTCCGTCACCTCCGCCACCACCGTCGCAGCCGGAGAGGATGAGCGTCGTGAACAGGATCGCGAAACATGGGGTGGCGGCGCCGTTGAGGTGCTTCACTTGGACTCCTCTTGGTGGGTCTTGGGGGCGGAAGGGAGGGGGGTGCGAGCGGAAGGCAGTAGGCGCCCGCACGCGCTGTCGAGCCGAATGCGGGCCTCAGCCCACGCCTGGCGAACAGCAAGGAATCGAGTCTGGGTATCGAGGACCTGCCGCTGCGCGGTCAGGATCTCCAAGGGCGTGACCTCGCGAGCCCGGAAGGCGCGCTCGGTGAGGCGAAGCGTTTTTTCGGTCTGTGGTCCGAGGCGGGTTCGGAAGAGCTCGAGCGCGCTGCGCGTCAGGGTGACCTCGGTCAGGGCAGAGTGGATCTCGGCGCGAGTCGACTGCACAGCTAATGTCACGCGCTGACGCGCCGCGGTTCGGCTTCGGCGGGCGGTCTCGATGGCGGGTTGGTTGAACTGGCTGAAGATCGGAATCTGAATCGCGATTCCGGTGCCGATCTCTAACTGCGGCCACTGGCGCGCACACTCGAGACGTAGCTGCTCTTCAGCTCGCTGGTAGTCGGCCAGCACCTCTTGCAGGTCCGGCCGCCGCTCAAGCGACTCCCGAACCAGCTGTTTCGGGTCTTCGCCAGGGACGTCATCCAGTTCCGAGGCCCGTTCCAGGGGGTCCTCGAGCTTCCATTCGATGTCCGGCGGAAGCCCGAGGAGGCGGTTGAGTGCCTGACGCGCCTGCGCCGCGCCGTTTTGCGCGCCGATCACGTCCGCGGCCACCGTGTCGGCTGCGACGCGAGCGAGGCCCTCTTCGAGGGCGGTCGCAGCGCCCGCAGCGCGCGCCTTGTCAAAGTAGTCCAAGGTCCGCTTTGAGATTTCAGCCAAGCGCTCGTTCTGAGCGAGACGAGCGCGAGCGACGTGCAGCCGAGCGTAGGCCAGGTGCACGTCCCGCACGAGTGCCCACTCGGCGCCGGCCAAGCGAGCGGCCGACGACTGAATCTGGGCGCGGGCGACGCCCTCCTTGGAGTCGATCTCTCCCGGTCGGGGCACTTCCCACGACAGGCTGAGACCCGAGACCACCGCCGGCGACTCGACCTTGTCGAGAATGTCGCCAGCCTGGGAGGCGATTAGGTCCCAGCCGATGACCGGGTCAGAGAGCAGTCCCGCTTCCACGAGTTGCGCCTCTGCGACGCCTACCTCAGCACGGAGTGCTGCGAGAGTGGGGTTGCGACGCACGGCTATGGCTGACGCCTCGAGCAGGCTCAAGCCGTTCGATACGTCGAGCGCTGACGTGACCGGCGCGACTTCCTCCGACGAGATGTCGTCGAGTCCAACCGCCTCGAGCGCTCGCAGGATCTCAATCGGTTCGATCGCGTCGGCTTCGTAGCTCGTGCAACCCACCGAGAGTGCGGCGAGGCCTATGGAGAGCGCGACGCGGGGCGTGAGCGCTGAGCGGAGGCGTTGGGGAGCTAGGGTTTGGGGAGGCATGCTTCTCTCTCTCGGAACGGAGCAGCGCTGGCGCCGGAGGCGCCCACGCGGGTTCACACGACGCCGGAGCCAGGCGAAACGCTTAGCGCCGACGGGAGAGAGCTAGCAGCGAATGATGATGGTTCTTAGGAAGCCAAGTGGGTCCCCACCGGGACTCCGGAGGCGGGTGCGGAGGCTCGGCCGGCGTTGGGGGTGCGGGAGTTCCGGGAGCGCGAGCAAGCAGGGGTAAGGGAGGCTGAGAGGGGGCCCAGACCTCTGGGCCCTTTGCTGCGACTGATCAAGGACGCTGTCTTCACAGCCGCTGCAGTCCCCCTGCTCTTGGTTGGAGGCCTGCGGGCTAGAGCCTGGATCAACATGCGCCGTCTGCGCTGTGCTGCAGCAGTCTGCCCCGCTCCACTCGAAGGAGACCTCCCCCTCAGCCTCCTGACAGAGAACGAGCCCGGAGCCAAGAAGGGCGAACACGACTTGCAGGAGCAGGACGAGGAGAGTGACGGCTGTAGGGGGTCTTCGTAGGGACATGACACGCGACTAGAGGGAGAGAACGAGACTCTGACGCGCGAAGCGCGCGTCAGCGGAGGCTCGTTCGGTCTCTAGCAGCGCAGATTGATGGCACGGAGGGCCTTCAACTCCTGCTCAGGCCACGCATTCGGCGTTCGAGCAGGCAGAGGCGGAGCGCAGGCGTCCCAAGACCACGCGGGGCTATCGATCAGGAAGGCGGCGGACCGGAGGGCCAGCTGGGGCGACGCCTCGACGTCCTTCAAGGAGACGACAAGGGCAGCGTCTTCGCAGTCGCCGCAGTCGTCCTGAGGGCGAACCTGCTCCGCGCCCTCCGCCGGCGCGGCATCCACCGTGCAGCAGTTGAACAGGCTCAACTCCAGAACCTGAACTCCGCTCTCCTCCTGACAAACCACGAAGGTCGGAGCGAACACCCCGAACAGGAGCTGGGAGAACACCACTAGGAACAGAAGGATGTTGCGTGCGGTCCGCTTCACTCGCATAGCAATAGCACAGCGACCTCTAGCCTCGCAACCCACCCGGATCTGGGCCCGGGCTCCTTTCTTGATACTCCTGGAGTCCTTGCCACACCGAGCGCAGCGGTCCAGGGACCTGTGGCCGGCTCGAGACCCCGCAAGGTCCGGCCGCAGAGGTCAACAGCCCAGGCGCTGCACGCTCCGCAGCAGCGCGGTGACCGAAGGGTGGAGCTCGCGATACGCGAAGTCAACCCTGGTAACGAAGCCGTAATGTAGCTCCCCTTGCCCGCGCCTAGGGTTGCCGCACGAAGGCAGGTCTCCGTGCAGTCAAGACATCGACCCAAACCGTTGCGACCAGCAGGGCATCCCGTGTTTGGAAGCCTGGCCGGTTTTCGTAACGAGGGAGGCATCCTTCGCCGCGTTGGGCTCGCGCTCGTGGTCGGCTTCCTGAGCCTGCTCTCGGCAGGCTGCGGTCCCTCCAATCGACTCGGGATCACGACGCCCACCCTCTCCTCCGCCGAGGTCAACGTCCCTTACCAAGAGACCATCCGTGGCGGGGGTGGATCGAGCCCCTACACGTTCACGGTCGTTGAGGGAGCTCTTCCGCCGGGCTTGAGTCTGGACAGCGACGGAAGGCTCTCCGGGACACCTACCCAACAAGGCTCGTTCCCGTTCAAGGTTCGAGTTCGAGACGCGAGGGGCCGCGAAGCTGATCGACAGCTCACCCTTCACGTCCGCTAACGAGAGTGAGGCGCGAGCCGCCTCACTCCAATCCCTCTCAAGGATCTCTTCACCCATGAAAACTCTCTGGAACCTCAAGACCGTGGTCGCCGCTGGGGCGATTTGCGCGGTCAGCGTGGTCGGTCTCGCCTTGGCGGGCGGAGAAGCTTCCGTCCCAGTTCCTGTGGCGCTGGCAGCAAAGAAGCTCTTCCCCAAGGCCGCAGTCATCGCCCTAGAGGAGGACGAGGAGTCGCTCCCAGTCTACGAGGTCAAGTTCACTGAGGAGGGGCGGACCTTCGAGGCCAAGTTCTTGGGAGACGGGACCCTGATCGAGGTCGAGGAGACGATCTCGCCGAAGACTCTTCCACCCGCCGTCCAGGCTGCCTTGCAGAAGCAGGGGGCCGTCCTCGAGGCCGAGAAGGCGGTCGTTCATGCCGAGCTGAAGTTCGTCAAGCCCGCCGCTCCGATCACCATCTACGAGGCGAAGTGCAAGAAGGGTGGCGAGACACATGAGGTCAAGCTCTCCGAGTCGGGCGACGTGATTTCAGTCGAGCTAGAAGACGACGACGACGACGAGTCCCACTGAGACTTCCCCCGCGCCGCTTCGTGGCTTCGCACACCGACTTCGACGCGGCGCACCTAACTTCCAACCTCTCCTCCCTCCCTTCGTGTCGTCCCCCGATCTAGCGAGGGGAGGGAGGGGCTTCTCCTGACCTCCCCTTACTCAGTCTCCTCATACTCGCAGGGGGTGAAGGCCAGAGGTCTGGATTGACCGCACGAGCGCTTGCAGCGCTCGCGCCTTCGAGACCAACCCTTGCTCTTCAACACGTTTCAATTCTGGCTCTTCTTCTCGGCGACGCTCGCCCTCTACCTGACGCTTCGGCGTGAATGGCAGAACCGGCTCCTCCTCGTCGCGAGCTACGTGTTCTATGGGTTCTGGGATCCTCGCTTCCTCGCGTTGATCGCCTTCTCCACGGTCGTCGACTACTTCCTCGCCAGGAAAATGTCCGCCGAGGAAAGCGCAGGCAAACGGAAGCTCTACCTCTGGGTCAGCGTGGGCGTCAACCTCGGCGTCCTAGGCATCTTCAAATACCTGAACTTCTTCCTGGCGTCCACGACTCAGGCCCTGACCTCGCTGGGGTTCGAAGCCTCGCAGCCCACCCTCTCGATCATTCTTCCCGTCGGGATCAGCTTCTACACCTTCCAAACCCTCAGCTACACGATAGACGTCTACCGGCGACGCCTCGAGCCCGTCGAGGGCTTCTTCGACTTCGCGCTCTTCGTCTCGTTCTTCCCTCAGTTGGTGGCAGGGCCTATCGAGCGCGCTCGCGACTTCCTCCCCCAGCTGCAGCAGCCGCGAGAGGTCACCGCGCAGGACTGGGGCGAAGGGCTCACGCTCATCCTGATCGGTCTCTTCAAGAAGGTCGCCGTCGCCGATCAACTGGCTCCCCTCGTCGATCAGGCCTTCGGTGGCTCGGCGGAGTTGACCTCCCTCTCTCTCCTCCTTGGGGTCTACTTCTTCGCGTTTCAGATCTACGCAGACTTCTCGGGATACACCGACATCGCTCGCGGTGTCGCGAGGATGTTCGGGTTCCGGCTCACGCTGAACTTCAGTCAGCCCTACTTCGCGACTTCGATCACCGAGTTCTGGAGGCGCTGGCACATCAGCCTCTCGAGCTGGCTCCGCGACTACCTCTATATCTCGCTCGGCGGAAATCGCAGAGGCAAGGGGCGCACCTACCTGAATCTCTTCGCCACCATGCTCCTCGGGGGTCTGTGGCACGGCGCAGGCTTCACCTTCGTCATTTGGGGAGGGTTACACGGTCTCTACCTGACCGTGCACAAGCTCATTCTCAAGGATCGCCCCGGAGCGCCGGACGAGGTCGGCCGAGTTCGATCTGCCGTTGCAGCGGTGATCAAGTCCGTCGCCTTGTTCCAGTTCGTTTGTCTCGCGTGGATCTTCTTTCGGGCGCAGAGTTTGTCTGACGCCCTCTCGTATCTCTCGCGGCTCCTTGGCGTCCAGCTCGAGCGGGACGGTTTCCGCTCACTCTCGGCAGGCGAAGTCCGTCCTGCGATCTGGTCCGTCCTGACCTTGCTCCTCCTGGTGGACTTGCCTCAACGCCTGAGTGGCCGCGAGACGGCGCCGAATCATGGCCCCCGAGCTTGGCGAATCGCCTCGCTTGCGGTCCTCGTGTTGTGGCTCATTCATGCAGAACCCGGTGGTCGTGACTTCATCTATTTTCAGTTTTGAGACGCTCCGCGGGTTCACGCCCTCGATCCCTTGGACTTGGATCGGGGTGATCCTGTCCGTCCTCTTGGTGGAGGTCGGGACCCGACACTTGCCGGGGTCCTTCCTCAAGCGCTCAGGAGGTTGGGTCGGTGAGCTCTACCTCGCAGAGCAGGACGTGCTCGGATCCGGCGTCCCAGAGGTCGTGATCTTGGGGAGCTCGACTGCGCAATACGGCGTTGAGCCGACGGTCCTCGAGGCTGCCTGGGGGAGAGACCGAGGCGCCGTCGTGAACCTAGCGCTGCGCGGAGGGGGAGCGTTCGACGCCCTCCAGGTCTACAAGCGAAACCGCGCCCAACTCAGGAAGGCCAGAGCCGTCGTGTTCTGTGCTGACGTTTGGACCTTCAACGCGTCCTTCGGACCCTTTCAACGCTATCGCCTCTTGGCACCCCTCAAGGAACGCGGCAGCTTCGCCAGTTCGATAGCCTTCGTTCGTAGCCAAGAGAGAGCCGCCGGCCTCGAAGCGCTCCGAACTCGGCGCAACTCGCTGGTCGTGGATCACTTCTTCAAGATGCGAGTCCTCACGCCCTACGCGATTCGGAGCGGGACGATCGAGCTGCGACTCGGCCGGCAGAAGAAGTGGCCGCAAGTCGGCGCGGGGCGGATCTTGGCCAAGCGGCCTCAGAGCCTGGGTCCCGAACGGATCGAGGAGGCACGCTTTCGATCCCTGGCGAGGGAACGCTGTGAGGCCTTTGCGATTCACCCACTCTACGTCGAGCATCTCCGGGAGCTGGCGCGGTTGCTCCGCGAAGACGGCGTTCGCCTGATCGTCGTGGAGTTGCCCGTGCGAGATCGATATCAAGACCTCCTTGAGAGCGAGTTCGACCTAGAGGTCGCTGCGCACACGAGCACCCTCGCCTCGCTGACTCGCGCGACGGGGACGACCTGGTTGCAGTTTCGCCGCGCCAGCGAGTGTGGGCTCGCCCCAGAGGACTTCCGCGACTACGCGCACCTCGCAACAGACGGGACTCGCAAGCTCTCTCGCTTCTTGGGTGAGCAGCTCCTCCCAGAGCTCTACCCAGCTCAATGAACGAGGTCCGAGAGCACGACAGCCAGAGAGACCCGAACGAAGTGCCTAGAACAGGATCGAGAGGTTGAGGGTCGCTTCGGAGACGCCACCCTGGTTGTCACCCAGGAGGGCATGCTGGCGCAGTCCGAGTCCGACATGGAACACGTCGACGATCCTGTAGTCGAGCTCGACGAACACGTTGACCGAGAAGCTGAATCCCTCGAGGTCGTCTACCTGGGTCGCGCCCCTCAGAGCCTGAGGCTCGTCGTAGTCGTAGGCGAAGACGCCCGCTCCAAAGCCAGCCCAGAGCGCGAGGTTCGGAACCGAGAGCTCAGGGTTGAAGATGGCGAGGCCGAGTGTGTGGGCGTGGACGACGCCTCTCGTCCGGCGGCTGATTCGGGCTCCGCCCACGAGGCCGTCTACGTCTGCTCGACTCCGAGGGGCGAGCCCGCTATCCCAGCGGATTCCGATGAAGCCCGGAACTTCCCACGAGACGCGAGCCCCCGTCACGAGGTCGTGGCGAATGTCGAGATCGGTCCCGAAGAACCAGGCCCCCGTCCAGGAAGAGAGTCGGATCCGATTGTTGTGTTCCGTCCACCGATCCGTCTCAGGGTGGAAATCCTCGACAGGACGGAGGAACGAGCCTTCGGGTTCCGAGTCGGCGAGGGCCGTTCCCACGAGTCCGCAGGTTGCAATGAGGGCGAAGACGAACTGCGAGAGGGGCATAGCGCTCCTAGTCTGGAATGGGTCGGGTCTCGAGGCTAGGCATTCGGCCTCTTGAGAAGTGAGGCCGACCGTGAGAGGCCGCGTCCTAGGTCGCTGAGCTCCTCGCCCGGTAGGCGGTTGCTTCTCCTAGCCGTCTTCCGCTGCCAGGAAGAACCCAACACCTCGCTTGGTGTGAATCAAAGGAGGCGTTCCTGCCTTCTTGAGCTTGCGCCGGATCAGGCAGATGGCCGAGTCGAGTGCGTTGCTGAGCACGAGTCGATCACCGTAGGTGTGCTCGTCGAGGTCCTCTCGGCTCACGACCTCTCCTGCTCTGGCGGCCAGATACTCGAGAATGGCGAACTCTCGCTTGGTGAAGTCCACTCGGCGCCCGTCTACCTCAGCCTGTTGCTTGGCGAGGTCGACAGTGAGCGGACCGACCTCGATTCGGTTCTCGGAGATCGCATAGCGACGTCGAACGAGGGCCTCTAGGCGAGCCAAGAGCTCGTCGAAGGCGAAGGGCTTGACGAGGTAGTCGTCCGCTCCCGCGCGCAGACCGCCGACGCGATCTTCGACGCGGTCTCTCGAGGTCAGAACCAGCACGAAGAGCGTCGCGCCCTCACTGCGGAGCTCCCTGAGAACGCTCATGCCGTCCATTGTCGGGAGCGTCAGATCCAAGATCATGACGTCATACTCCCGAGTCTTGGCTCGGACGTATCCCTCCCGTCCGTCGCCGACCGCCTCGACGGCGTAGCCGCTAGCGATCAGGCCCCGGGTCATGGAGGTCCGCAGGTGGGGAGAGTCTTCGACGATGAGAATCTTCAATCCCAAGACGATCTCAACTTCCTGAGGGCCAACGTTACGCGATCATTATGGCGCGGGCGGTTGCGTTGAACTCGGGAGGGGTAGGAGTAGTCTGACCCGCGGGATCGTGCCCCCTAGCCAGGAAGCTCATGAGATCACTTCGCTCCCGCCTCCGCTGGCGCCTGTTTCAAGTTCTGGGGCTGGGGGCGATCGCTGCGAGCATTCTTGGCGTCATGGGGGGTCGAGAGCTCCTCTTGGAGCAGTTCGACGGAGCCCTTCGCGCACGAGGCAACACGCTCGCGACCTTGGTCAAGGCCACCCCTAACGGCCCGGTCGAGTTCGACTTCGCAGACGAGTTCATGCCGGAGTTCGAGGATCCGAATCACCCCCACTTCTTTCGCCTCTGGCTGGGAAAGGGCGAGGTCCTCGAGAGCTCCCGGTCCCTCCGCTCGGGGGAACTCGCGGCCCCAGTGGGCTGGGAGACGGGCGAGTGCCGCGACGTGGTGCTCCCCGACAAGCGTCCAGGTCGGGCCCTCGTGCTCCGGATCGTCCCCCAAATGGACTCCGTAGATCGTCCGCCACGAGTTCCAGGCGCGATCTCCAAGAGCGGAGCTGTCGTCACCGAGGCTGAAGCACGAACTCGACGAGACGTGGTCACGCTGCATCTCTCGCGGGGAACCGAGGAGCTCAGTCACGCGATGCGGCGGGGGCTCCTAGGGTTGGTCGTCCTGCTCGTCTGCGTGGGTGTTCTGACCTACTTCGCTGTCGAGTCCGCCAGTCGATACGGGCTGGCTCCTCTGCGCGAGTTGGCGGAAGCGGTCTCGGCCATCGAGGCGGAGGCACTGAGCCTCGACTACGATCAAGCGAAGAGCGCGCGCGAGCTCTTGCCCATCGTGCGGGTTCTCAACGACCTGCTTCAGCGCCTTGACGAGGCCTTCGCGCGCCAGAAGCGATTCACTTCAGCCGCCGCGCACGAGCTCAAGAACCCCCTCGCTGAGTTGCAGACCTCTTGCGAGGTCGCGCTGCGCTTCCCCGAGCCGGAGTCTGCTCAGGAAGCCCTTCGCGCCACCCTGGAGATTACGGCCAACATGGAGGGGGTCCTCTCCCGCCTCCTCGCGCTCGCGCGGGCAGGCGACCCGAGCCGGCTAGAGATTGCACTGGAGGAGACTGACCTCCGCGAACTCCTGGGGAGCGTGGTGGAGAGCTACCAGGGGTCGGAGCGCCAGCTGATCCTCGACTTGGAGGTGGAGCGAGTTCGCACCGACGCGACCCTCCTAAAGACCGCGGTCGAGAACCTCGTGGCGAACGCGATGGAGTATTCGACCGGCGTCGAACACGTGAGCGTCCAAGCCCGAGCCGAGGACGGCAGCCTCGTCGTGTGCGTCACGAATCCAGCTGCTCAGTTGAGCGAGGAGGACCTCCCTCGACTCGCCGAGCCCTTCTGGCGCCTCGAAGCCGCCCAAGTGGGGCCCCAGCATTCCGGCCTAGGATTGGCTTTGGCGGACGAACTCGCTCGCGCGCTTGGGGGGAGCCTCGAAGCCTCGCTGAGCGAGGAACGTCTCCAGATCGCGCTCCGCCTCCCCAGGGAGGCCGAGGAGGTGTCGTCCCCCGACAGCGAACCAGCGGGACCTGCGTAATGCGGGCGTAATGCGGCAGGGCGCGCTCGGACGAGCATGACCTCGCGAAGACAGGAGGGGTCGCCTTGACCCTCGTGCTTCGCAGGGTGTTCTGGTGGACGCGTCGCAACCTGTAGCTCCTCTGCTCGCCGCGCGAGAGCTGGCGAGATTGCTGGCTTGGAGCCTCTTCTCGGCTTCGCTCGGGCTCGCTGCGCTCGAGCTAGCCCTTCGCTCTGCGGGCTTGCCGACGGGCAGCACTCGCTCGGTCCGTGTCGCCTACGACCTCGAAGGCGAAACCCCGGGACCCTACAAGGCAGGCGCTAGGGCTCGCATTGTGTGGCCGCCGGAGACGGCCCACGACGCAGGGTTCAACTCTCTGGGGTGTCGCGGCGCCGAGCCGCGGGAGTCCGATCGAGGGAACATCCTCTGCGTGGGTGACTCAATGACCTACGGGCTGGGCGTTGAGGACTCAGAGACCTGGCCAGCGCAGCTCGACCGACTCCTCGCCGCGAGAGGAGTCGGGCGAGGCGTCGTGAACCTCTCGTCTGCGCACTTGGTGATCGAAGACGAGCTCGGCTACTTGAAGGCGGCGCTCCCGGTCGTTCGCCCAGAGGTGGTGATCCTGCTCGTGCCAGCCACGGGGTACATCGACCCGATCGATCGGCTGTCCCGAACGCCGCATGAGAAGTCCCGCCGGCGAGAGAGGAAGCGCCGGGTGTGGCCTGTGAGCTGGTACCACGCCTCAGCGATCTATGAGGCTCGGACCCTGAGCCGACTCCAGCGAAAGCGGCAGGCCCTGATCGCCTCAGGCCGGTTTCCACCTTCCTTCGAGGCAACCTCGCAGCAGCCACCTGAGTTCGTTCGCCGGCTCAGACCGCGCTTCTTGGCTCGGGTCACTGAGTTCAAGGACGAGGTCGAGGCTTCGGGAGCGAGGTTCGTCCTCGCGGTGTTCCCTGGCGTCAGCGTGCGGGGGGGGCGGGCGCACTATGAGGAGCCGCCCTTTCCCGCTCCTCTCCTTGGGACTCCCAGCGTGGTGCAGGTCGATCTCACGAAGGCCTTCGCGGAAGACGGTCGAGTAAACGAGCTCCTGCTCCTGCCCTATGACCTCCACGCCAGCCCCGCCGGAAATGGCGTGATCGCTGCAGCCGTCGCCGACGCTCTGCAGCGGGCTGGCCTCCTGCGCTAGGCGCCCCGAGTGCTCTTCAACAGCCTCGCATTCGCGGTCTTCTTCCCGATCGTGTTCGCCCTCTACTGGCTCCTGCGGACCCCCGCTAGGCAAAACCGACTCCTCGTCCTCGCCTCGCTCTTCTTCTACGGCTGGTGGGACTGGCGCTTCGTCTCCTTGATCTTGATCTCGACGCTGGTGGACTACACCTGCGCGCTCAAGATCGGTGCAGCGCGCAGGAGGGATCAGAGCGGCAAAGGCTGGTTGCGCCTGAGCCTCTTCGCGAACCTGGGACTGCTCGGCGTCTTCAAGTATTTCGACTTCTTCATAGGCAGCGCCGAGTCCCTCTGGACGGCTATCGGTTGGCGTCCAGACCTGCTCAAGGTCGTCCTGCCCGTCGGGATCTCGTTCTACACCTTCCAGACCATGTCCTACACGATCGACGTCTATCGAGGACGCTTCGAGGCCAGGCAGTCGATCGTCGACGTGGCTGCCTACGTCACCTTCTTCCCTCAGCTGGTCGCTGGACCCATCGAGCGGGCCTCGACGCTGATTCCGCAGCTCGAGGTGGCTCGCAAGCTAAGCCCAGAGGCACTTCGGCTCGGGCTGATGCTGATGCTGAGTGGATTCCTCAAGAAGATCGTCCTCGCCGACGGCATAGGGCCCTTCGCCAACGCCATCTTCCAGCGGGCGGCCGAAGGCGAAGCGCTCGGGGCGACCGAGATCTACCTCGGGACCTTCGCGTTCTCGCTGCAGCTCTACGGAGACTTCTCTGGCTATAGCGACATCGCTCGTGGGGCTGCTCGACTCCTAGGCATCGAGCTCATGATCAACTTCAGGCAGCCCTACTTCTCACGCTCGTTCTCTGAGGTTTGGCAGCGCTGGCACATTAGCCTCTCCCTCTGGCTGAGGGACTACCTCTACATCAGCCTGGGCGGGAGCCGAGAGGGTCGTCTCAAGACCCTCCGGAATGTCCTCGTGACCATGCTCCTGGGCGGGCTCTGGCACGGCGCGGCTTGGCACTTCGCGGTCTGGGGGGCGCTCGTGGGTGGCTTCATCGTCGTGGAGCGACTCGTCTCCATGAGCGATCCAAGGGGCTGGAGCAAGTGGCGGCAGGCCTGGGGTGTCCTCTTCACCTACCACCTCTGGCTCATCACATTGGTGTTCTTCCGCTCGGACTCCGTTAGGACGGCGACGCGCCTGCTGGGCTCCCTGGGGACCTCTTGGCGGGCGCCTTCCCGAGAGCTGCTCTTGGCCGTCGCTCTAGGCCTCGCGGTTATGGTCCTCGTAGACCTGCCCCACCTCCTCCACCCTCAGGAAGAGCTCCCCTGCGCGACCCGGGCCAGGTGGCGAGTCTTGACCTTGGCCTTGGCGGCGATCGGATTCGTGCTGGTCCCTCCGATCGGCAGCATTGAGTTCATCTACTTCCAGTTCTGAGGAGCTGCATGACCCAGCCAACTCCCAAGCGAGATTCCACGAGTGAGCGAGCCTGTTCCGAGGTCGCTCCTCGATCGACGAGGCGCCCTCTGCCCCTGCGGCGGAAGCTCCTGTTCGCCAGCGTCCTGCTCGTGGGTCCGCTCCTCGCCCTCGAAGGCGGCCTGCGCCTCTTTGGCTGGCCGACGGATCGCGTGCGCACGATCAGCAAGCTGGCCAACTTCGAGAAGGAGAGCTTCGAGGAGACCATCGGGGTGTTTCGACCGCGAGCGACCAGTCGTGTGAGCTGGCCGCCGGAGCTGGCCTACACGGCACGCATCAACAGCCTCGGGCTCCGTGGCCCTGAGGTCGCGCTCAAGCCCAGCGAGGGGGTGTTCCGAGTCCTCTGTCTGGGTGACTCGACCACCTTTGGGTTCTACGTCGAAGAGGCCGAGACCCTGCCGCAGCGACTCCAGGGGAGCCTGCTCGAGGGCGGGAGCGCTCCGGTCGAAGTCATAAACGGGGGGTGTGGGGGGTGGTCGATCGCGTCGCAGGCGAGGTTCTTCTCGGAGAGAGGATCGAAGCTCGAGCCCCAGCTCGTGGTCCTCACGTTCTGTGGAAACGACTTGGCAGACCTCAACCGTCCTCCTCCCTATGAGTCGCACAAGGCGGAGCTCGGGCAGGGCCCAGGTTCGGTGCGACGCGCGCTCTATCAGACCGCCTGCTACGAGCTGATCCTGCGCGGAAAGATCGCTTGGAAGCGCTATCGGCAGAAGGCAGCCGGCGAGGAACCGCATCCCTTGTCCTCGGTCTCCGTCAGCGGAGAAGAGGGAGAGCGGCTGTGGGCAGCCTACTCAAAGCACCTAGAGTCGTTGAGGGACGAGCTGAGAAGGACCGGCACGCCTCTGGTCGTGAGCTACCTACCCGACGCCTGGCGTCTCCAAGAGAAGCTGGAGGAGGTGGACGATCAAATGCTAGGGAGCCTCTGTCAACGATTGGGCATTCCCTACGTGAGCGGGTACTCCAAGTTCAAGGCTCAGAAGGTGGAAGATCTCTACCACGCACCTCTCGACGCGCACCCGAGCGCCGAGGGGAACCGAGTCCTCGCGGAGGTGACTGCGGCCTTCCTGATCGAGCGAGGCCTGGTCCCGCGAAGGTAGCCCTGCCAAGGAAGGGCTCACTTCTCGAGGGGGGGGAGCAACTCCGAGAAGGCCTCCGCGATCCAGCCAGCGGTGACCTCGCCTCCTGCTGCGTTGGGGTGACAGCGGTCGCGAGGGAGGTAGAGGGTCGCGCCAGTCTTCTTGAAGTGCTCCTTCCAGGACGGCGTGAGGTCGAGGAAGGGGATCCCCTCTTCGGCGCAGTAGGTCGCGAGGATTCCTGGATAGGCTGGAGCTGGACCATCTGCTTCAGACTCCTCACGGGCTGGGAACATAGCGACTGCGAACTTGGCGCCGTTGGCCTGGCACCAATCGCGAATCTGCCCGATCGCGGCCATGCTCTGCTGGAGCCCTGGGTGGCTCGCGTCCATCTCCCAGGGCGACTGAGCCCGATCCGCGAGACGTCGTTTCGTCTTGAGGTTCTTCCAGTGAATCCGCCCGAGCCGAATCAGCGCGCTCCAGTCGAGCGGGTTGTGGGAGTGATCGACGTAGCGAGCCCGCCACCGCTCATAGTCCTCGCGGGTGGTGTCTGGATTGACGAGGTGTCCGTCGAAGACCTTGGCGGCGACCTGCTTCGAGGGCACCATGCTGTCGTTGCGATACCACTCCAGAATCACGAGCTGGGGCCGCACCAAGGGGCCGATTCGCTCGAGCCGCATCAGCTCTTGGCTCGTGTCGAAGCCGGGAACGCCCGCGTTGAACACCGCGGCTCCGCTCCAGCGCTCCTCGAGCCGTCGGGGAATCGTGTCCTCCTCTGCGACCCCTCGACCGAAGGCGATCGAATCCCCGAGGAAGAGGACCCGGCGAGGGGTCGCGAGTCGTGCCGGAGTCAGCTCCGGATCTCGCATTGCGTGCGAGTTGGTCCGCGTGACGAGACGTTCTACCTGCTGGTGGTAGTGGCCCTCGTAGTTCGCCTGAAGCTCCCAGCCGATCTCAGGGTCGCTGCGATAGATGCCGGGCAGGAAGTAGGAGCGAGGATCGACGATCGGGTAGCGCCAGCGGACGAAGGCCTCGCCGATCCCAAACAGGATCACGGTCGGGAGCAACACAGCCAGCGCTCGAATCAGGATCCGGCGGCGCCGCTTGGACGGCTTCTGGGGAGGGGTCATCGGGCTCCGTTCGCCTCGACTCACCTTCGAGGCATGCTGGCTAGGACCAGACGCCTAAGGGAGTCGGTCGAGTTGAAGAAGGGCACGAACGATCGCTGTCGCGATTGCAGCGGAGCCCCTCGAGGTGTAGTGGACGTCGTCGTAGAAGTGGTCGAGGTCCTTCGGGACGACCGACTCCAGGTCGATCAGGACATGACCGCGCTCCCTGGCATGCTGGGCCGTGGCCGCGTTGAAGAGGCGCATTCCCTCGAGGAGCGTCGGCGTGTCGAGGTTGAGCTCGCCGTGGTTGACGACCCCCAGCCAGAACGAGTCCTCCTCTTCGGGGGTGTTTCGCGGCTTGTAGAGGCTCGGTTGAGTCATGAAGACGACTGGGACCTCGCGCTCCTCGCAGACGGAGCTGATGAGACCCAAGTAGCGCTTGAAGTGCGGGAGGCCACGCCCTGGGTCTGCGCCCGTAGTGAAGGGAATGGAGCGCCGGCGCTCCTTGTAGCGCTCGGCCCCGCGCCGATCGAAGACCCGGCCACTCAACTGCGCGCCCAGATCGTAGAGGCGAGACTGATCCTTCAGCCAGTCTGAGAGCCGGGTCCTCCGGGGCCGGATTCGATCGGCGTAGTGGGTCGGGTCGAAGCGATCGCTCATTCCGATTCGCATGTCGTTCGTGGCATGGAGGACGACGATCAGGTCAGGCTCAAGCGCCAAGAGCCGGTGGGAGATCAGCGAGAACGAATCGACGATCGTGTTCCCCGAGATCCCGGTGTTGATCCCGCGCACCTTCCGCCCCTTGAGCTGCCGCTGGAGCTCTCGCTCGACGATCTCAGGGAAGGTCTCCGCAGCCGGAAGGGCAATGTTCTCTGTGGTCGATCCGCCCACGAAGAAGATCCGATAAGTCCCGGGAGGCTTGGGGGTGCCTACTGGTTCGAGGCTTCGCGTCCTAAAGCCATGCTCGTCGCTGGCGACCTCCAGCGAGCGCCCGTCGACCGGACTCGTCCAGGTGTGGCTCACGCTCTGCGCGCGCACTCTCCTTAGGTAGGGGTGAGCTGCGAACATGGGCGGCTCTGGCTCCTTCGTGGCCCTCAAGAGCGCCTCGGAGAGGACCAGGGCGATCACGAGAAGCGCGAGGAAGAAGAGGATCTTCTTGCCTCGTCGCAGGCGCCTTCGCGGCCGAGCCGAGGTCGAGTCTCCAGGGGGAGAGGACGGGTCAGTTGTGGAGTCAGAGCTCAGGAGGGCTCCTCTGCCGGGGGGTAGCTGGCTGCCGATCACGCGGGGCGAGGGAGGCTGACCTGATCGCCGGTCGGAAGGTCAGGCCAGGTTTATCGCTGTGCGCCTGGCCAGAACATTACGGATTCATTAGGAGCAGCCGAGTGGATGTCTCAAGCGAGCGTCGTGCTGGCTCCACCAAGCTGAGGCCTCCTCGCGCGACCATTTCCCGACCTCGCAAGCCTCGAGGCGCCGAATCACCTCATCGGCGCTGACCGGTCTCGCCGAGGGGTCCTTCGCAAGGCACGCCATTACCAAGCCCTCGAGCCCCGGCTCCAGAGCAAGACGTAGCCGATCGGAAGGCCGCTTCGGCTCCCTGCTCAAGTGATCCCGAATCATGGCCCTAGGCTCTAGTCCTTCGAAGACGAGAGACCCCGTCAGGAGCGAGTAGGCCAAGCAACCCAGGGCGTAGAGATCGGTCCGCGGCGTCGGAGCCGATCCCTGCGCCTGCTCTGGGGGCATGTAGGCGGGGGTCCCGAGCGCGCCCTCTGCGAGCTCGCCTCCTTCGCCAAGGCGTCGGGCGAGTCCAAAGTCGAGGACCGTGACGTGGTCCAACTCCCGACCGACGCGAGGGCTGATCATGACGTTGGCAGGCTTGAGGTCTTGGTGGACGATCTGACGGTCATGCGCCTCGGAGAGCGACGCGCACACCTGCTTGAGAATGTGCACGACCCTAGGCGCCAGCAGCGGGCCTTCCTCTTCGATCAGGCGTTGGAGGCTGACGCCCTCTAGGAACTCCATCACATAGTAGAGGGACCCGCCGGCTGTGCGCCCGAAGTCGTGCAACGAGACGGTGTGAGGCGAGCGGAGGGAGGCGGTCAACGTAGCTTCTCGCTCGAAGCGCATGTCTAGGCCGAGCGAGTCTCCCGGACGGCTCGCGCTGAGGATCGAGGGCTTGATGATCTTGATGGCTGCAGGGCGCCCGAGCATCCGGTGCTCGGCACGCCACACCTGACCCATTCCGCCGACTCCGACGACCTCCTTGAGTTCGTAGCCGACGAGGTCGGCGACGGGGGGCGGCTGCGGGGCCTGGGCTCGACGAGTGAAGCACAGGGAGAGTGCCGTAGTCCCGACCAGAATGACCAGGGCGACAAGCGGAGGCAGGGCCAACCAGGTCCAGAGGAGGTGCAGCAAGAGCGCAAGGGGCAACAGCAGGGCCAGACCCCAGGCGACGCTCGCCACATTGCGGTGCTGGATCGCCACCACGCGCAGAAGGAGTGCGCCCCACCCCAGGACCCAGCCCAGGACAAGCAGCACCTCGACCATGCCGGGCGGCACCGTGAGGAGACTCCCTAGCCCCTCCTTCAGGGCTGTCCCCAGAATCGGGGCGAAGAGGCCCGCGAACACGACCCCTTGACCCAGAACCAACAGGAACCAAAGACCCATAGTCGTGGGCTTTTCCCGCAGCCCCAGCTCGGCGGCTCGGGTTCGTAGTAGACCGCTTGGAGTCGCCGTCCAAAGCGAGAGCAAGCTCGGGAGAGTGGCGTCTGACCTCCCAGGAGTGTCCGTCGCGGTCAGCACTCTCTGTAGATCCAGTTCGCTATGGGTCATGGGACCTCCTCGGCTCGAGGACATCGCCTCGACACGCATCTAGGCATGCGACAGGAGAGCTTCATGACGGGATCCTTACGGGCGCTTGGCTTCGTGGTGCGCAGCGCCCCGAGACCGACTTCAGGCGCGTCCTAGAGCTGCCCCTCGCCATGACCGCCAACCAGGAGCAAGAGGCGCCAGCCTGCCAGAGCCACGTCGAACTCTGCTGCGATCAGGCGACGCCGCGCAGCCACCGCATCACGCTGCGCGACCAGGACTTCTTGAAGGGTCGAGTGCCGATCTGCGAGGAGGCTGCTGGCACTCGCGACGATCGACTCTCGGCGCACGACCAGCTCTCGAAGGTCAGAGAGCGCCTGGCGAGACTGATACCAGTTGTTCGTGGCTGACTGGACCTGGATCCGATACTGCTCGCGCACCTGGAACAGCGCCGCCTCCGCGGCGCCCAGCTCAGCTCTGGCGCGTGCTCGGTTGCCGGTGTTGCGGTCGAAGATCGGGAGGGGAGTCTGGAGGCCGATCACGCCGCTGTAGTCTGCCCGGTTGCGACGAACACCCAAGCTGAGGACCGCTTGGTCGAGCCCGAACTTGCGCCCCTCCTCCAACGAGGATCTAGCGCTAGCTCTCTCGACTCGCGCTAGGGCCTGAGCCAAGCGCGGGTGGACCTCCGCTGGAATGGGACCCTCTCCGAGGGACAGCTCTCGCGCGCTGGAGAGGAGCGCAGGGCTCAAGGGCTTGGGCCAGCGGTCTTCGACCCGGATCGGCGCCGACCGACACACGCGGAGCGCGAACGCCAGCGCGAAGCGCTCTCGCTCTAGGACCAGGTAGGTGGACTCCCGAACAGCGCGTGCGTCCACGCGCTCAGCTTGGGCTCGGTCGAGATCTAGCGAGCTCGCGTCCCCGATCTCCACGCGTCGTGCGACCTGAGTCGCTAGAGCGCTCGTGATCGACGCGGCCTCCGACTCGAGCGCGGCCAGCTTCTCAGCCGCGACCAAGGTGTAGTAGGCGCGTCCGACCTCGAGGTGGAGGTCTCGCCGGTCGGCGGTGACCCTCGCCTCTGCTTCGTCCAGCCCAGCCCTGGCTGAGCGCAACGCCTCGGAGCGCTGCCAAAGACTGAAGGGTTGGAAGTTCACGAGTCCTTGCTCGATGTGACCCGCGTGGACGACGTCCTGGAAGAGCAGTGAGACCGTCGGGTTCGGGAGGGCGCCTGCTGCAGAGACCTCGGCTCGTGTCGAGTCCGTGATCGCGCGAAAGGCCCCAGCCGTCCCGACGTTGGTCTCGGCCAAGCGCAGGCACTGCTTCAGTGAGAGCGGAGCATCTAGATCCAGGCTCGCAGGGTCGCCAGAGAAGGTGCCGGACAAAGTCTGACCAGGAGCAGGAACCGAGTCCACTTCTTGCTCGGGCGTCGTTCCGCAGCCGAGGATCGAGATCGTCAGCGCCAGGAGGAGTAGAGCCCTCATGATTCGTCCTTCTTCGCTACGGCCAAGTAGAGAGGCGGTAGCAGGAGCAGGTTGAGTAGGGTCGAAGAGACGAGTCCCCCCACGATCACCGCAGCCATGGGGTGCTCGATCTCATGGCCAGGAACCAAACCCTGAACGAGGATCGGAAGCAGCGCGAGGCCTGCGCAGAGCGCCGTCATCAGGATCGGTGCCAGGCGCTCCTCAGCGCCACGCAAGATCAAGCCCGGTCCGAAGGGGACCCCCTCCTCGAGCTCGAGGTGACGGTAGTGGCTGACGAGCATGATCCCGTTCCGCGCCGCGATTCCCAGGACCGTGACCATTCCGACGAGCGAGCCGATCGAGACGACTCCTCCGGTCAGGAACACGGCTGTGATCCCACCCACGAGCGAAGAAGGAAAGCTGAGAGCCAGCAAAGCTGTCAGGCGAGGACTTCGAAAGTCCGTGTAAAGGAGGAGCAGAATCCCGATCAAAGAGAGGCCGGAGAGGGCGAGCAGTCGATTCCGCGCTGCTTGGCGCTCGGCGTACTCGCCGAGCACCTCCACGTGATACTCGCGCGGGAGCTCAAGCTCTTGGACTCGTTCGGCGACCTCTCGCGCAGCGCTGCCCAGGTCGCGGCCGGTGACGTTGCAGGTCACGTCGATTCGTCGAGATCCTGCTTCACGCTTGATCGCGTTCGGAGCAGGAACGACCCGGATCGAGGCCACAGCCTTCAATGGGACATGGCCCCCTGCAGGGGTCTCGATCAGAAGGTCGTCGAGGGCTAGCGGGTCGCAGCGATAGCTGGCGACTCCACGAACCGTGACGTCAACAGTACGCCCGCCTTCGTAGAGTTGCCCCACTCGGAGGCCTTGGACGAAGATCGCGACGGATCGTTGGATCGCTCCCGCACGCAGCCCATACAGGGCAGCCGCACGAGGGTCCACGGCGACCTCGACCTGCGGCACGAGAACCTGAGCCTCGACGTGGAGGTCGCTCAGGCCTGCGACCCCTTCGAGGCTCTGCTCCATGGCGTTCGCGCGTTCACGAAGAACCGCGAGGTCTGGCCCGTAGAGCCGGATGACCAAGGTCGCCCCAGCGCCGCTCAGGACCTCCTTGACTCGCTCGCGGAGGTAGGTCAGGACGTCGCGACGCAAGCCTGGATAGCCTTCGATCACCTCGTGGACCTTGGCGAGGGTCCGGTCGTAGTCGGCCTCCGGCGAGATCCCGATCCAGAGCTCGGTAAAGTCGGGCCCGACGACCTCGTCAGCTGTTTCAGCCCGCCCAATGTGCGCCCCAAAGCTCTCGACTCCAGGGATCGCGCGTAACTCCCTCGCGACGAGCTCGGTGCTGCGGGCGTTCGCCTCCAGAGAGGTTCCGGGAGGTTCGACCCAGTGCATGAGGAGGTTTCGCTCTTGGAAGTCCGGCAGGAACTCCTCCCCCAGCCAGTGGGAGGCCACACCGCTGCTCGCCAGGGTCAGGAGGAGCACCGCACCAGCCAGGCGGGGGCGACTCGCGATCGGCGGCAGGATCCGTCGATACACGTGCTTCAGCGCCCTGACCAGAGCCGGCTCGGACTCCCGCACCTCGAGGTTCGGGAGGAGGAGCAGCGACATGGCGGGCGTGACGGTCAGCGCGACCAGGAGCGAGCAGAGGATCGCGAGCACATAGGCGAAGGCCAAAGGGCGGAAGAAGGTCCCCGCCAGGCCGCCTAGGAAGAGGACGGGCAAGAACACGAGAGACACGATCAGGCTGGCATAGACCACCGCGCTTCTGACCTCTAGGGACGCTGCCAGGACGACCTGGAACGCGGACCTAGGGTTGGGAACACTCGCTTCGAGGCGAAGGCGTCGGGTGATGTTCTCGACGTCGATCACCGCGTCGTCGACGACCTCGCCGACCGCGATCACGAGCCCCGCGATCACCATGGTGTCGACGTTGAGGCCGCAGGCCGTGAGGGCCAAGACGGCGGCTACCAAGGACAGCGGGATCGCGACCACGCTGATCAGGGCAGTGCGCCACTCAGCCAGGAAGAGGACCAAGATCACCACGACCAGGACGCAGCCACTTCCGAGCGCCTTGGCCAGGTTGGAGAGCGCCCGCTCGATAAAGGTCGCGGGTCTGAAGATCGTAGAGTCGAGCTTCACGTCGGCGAGCCCTGGGCGCAGGCCTTCTAGGGCCTCCTCCACCCCGCGAGTGATCTCGAGGGTGTTGCCCCAGGGCTGCTTCTCGACGATCAGCAGAATGCCACGGCCCTCGTCTATGACGGCGTCACCGATCGGAGGTGGGTTCCCGGGCACGACTTCGGCGACGTCTCCAAGCGACACTGGGACCCCGTCTCGCTCCCAAATCAGCGCTCCGGCGAGGTCGGTCGCTCGTCTGACTTGGGCCCGTTGCCGGACTGCGAGGCGCTGATTGGGCGTGTCTATGTAGCCACCTCCCACAACGGCGCTGGCGTCGGCCGCGGCTTGGACCACAGCCTGGAGCGGCACCTCGTGGAGCCTGAGGCGTTCGGGATCGACGAGGACCTGATACTCGGGGTCTCGCTGGCCCCAGATCGCGACATTCGCGACGCCCTTCACGGCCATGAGTCTGGGCCGAATCGTCCACCGCGAGATCTCCGAGAGATCTCCCTGCGAGAGCTTGTCCGAGGTCACCCCGACCTTGAGGACTCGGCTCAGGGACGAGAGGGGAGGCATCACGACAGGAGGCAGCGCGACAGCGGGGAGGCGCTTCGACTCTGAAGCGAGCCGCTCTTGAACGACTTGGCGCGCGACGAGGAGGTCGGTCCCCTCTTCAAAGATCAAGACGACAGAGGACAGGCCTTGAACTGACTTCGAGCGCAGCTTCGACAAGAAGGGGACTCCGGCTAAGGAGGCCTCGAGGCGGGCCGTGATCAACTCCTCGACCTCGGTCGCGGAGAGGCCGGGAGCCTCGGTCTGGACCTCGACACGAGGGGGCGCGAACTCCGGGAACACGTCCACTTCGAGATTCGGCCCCTGAGAGATGCCGAAGATCATGAGGGCGATCGCAGCAGCGATGACGATCACAGGCTGCTTGAGCGAAGACCTGACTAGCGCCGTGAGCACTACTTCTGTCCTTGCTCGACGCCAAGGAGCTCCGCCGCCCCAGCCGTAACGACCTTCGTGCCGAGCGGAGGTGAGGAGCCGCGCAGGACCGCGAAGTCGTCGACCACGCGCTCGATCTCGACACGACGGAGGGCGTATGCGCCGTTGCCTAGGGAGACGAAGACCGAGTTCTCGCCCTCGGCGCCGAGGAGCACGCTCTGGTATGGAATCACGCGCTCAGAGACCGTGCCCAAGTCGAGCTGGACGCTAACGGCCTGCCCAGGGGTGAGGTTATTCGGCTTAGCGACCTCGAAGTAGAGGTCCACGCTCTCTCGGACTCCCGTCGGAGGCGGCCTCACAAGGCGCAGGGCCTTTAGGCGGGGGCCGTCGCGATCCCCCAACGAGCAGACTCGAGCCTCCCTGACAGCCTCCAGGGCGGGTAGCTCCACGAGGGAGGTCGGGACCCGAATCCAAAGGGGTGTCCGCTGGATCATGGCCGCGATCGGCGAGCCGCTGGCCACGAACTCGCCAGGAACCGCGAGGAGTTCGCTCAAGACACCGTCCGAGGCGAAGGAGAGAGGCAGGAGAGCTCGGGTTTGAAGGGCGGCGCTCGAGACGGCCGCCACGCGCGCCTCCGCGACCGCGAGGTCTGCCTCTGAGGTGACGCGGCGGACTCGAGCGTCGTCGTAGACCTTGACCGCCACCGCGCGCTTGGCGAGGAGCTCTTGAGCTCGCTGCCAGGCGGCTCGCGCGACCTCCGCCTCGCCCTGCGCTCGCGCTAGCCCGGCTTGGGCGTCCGCGCTGGCGGCCGCGAGCTGAAGCTCCTGGGTGGGGTCGATCCAGGGCTCGATCCACGCAACCGGCTGCCCTCCACGGACGAAGTCTCCGGGCTGGAGAGACCGCGCGCCGGACGGACTCGCTACGAGGCGTCCAGGAACCGGGGCGATCAAGCGAGCTCGCCCCCCGGGTGCGACCTCTACCAGGCCCCGAAGCTCCAGGCTGCGCGAGCGGACGCGTGACACGACCGGGGCCAGGTTCGCCTGGATATCCAGGCGTTGCTCTGCCTCGGGCCGCAGCCGTATCTCGCCAGACGCGAGGCGCTTTGCAGGCCTCTCTCTCGAGACTGACTTCGACGTGGATTGGGTGCAGCCCACGGCAAAGGCCACGAAGAGAAGGACGCTCAGGGTCAGGAACTTGGGGATCACCAGGCAGGAGTCCTAGGCTTGTTACGGACGAGGGCTTGCGCGGGCGGCTCTAGGCCGGCTTGCGGAGAGAGCACGGGCCCGGGGGGACGGCGCGTTTAGTAGGTCCTGGGTTCTACGCGCGCGGGGTCATTTGGCTGATTAGGGCCGCATTAGCTTCTTCTAATCTGCACGAGGCGGCCGCTGCCGGGCGGAAGGCTGCCAAGGTCACTTCACGAGGTGCGTCTCGTCGAACACGTTGCCCGTCGCGTCGATGGCTCGAAGCAGAAGGCGATCCTGGGTGACCTCGACCTCCAAGAAGTGGAACACGCTCTCGACGTATTGAAGGGGAAGCTGGTTATGGACTTGGGTGACCTTGCGAAGGCTCTTTCCGCCTCCCCCGCTGACGACGTAGAGGATTCCCTTGCGCGGCTGAAAGCGCCCGTAGGCGTGATCGTGACCGTTGAGGACGAGATCGACGCCGCCTGCTTCGAGGACGGGCAAGATCTGGTTCTGAATCAGCTCGTTGCCGCCTCCCTCGACCGAGAAGGGGGGGACGTGGAAGAACGCGACCTTCCAGCGGGCCTTCGAGCGCGCGAGGTCCTGGGCGAGCCAGGTCAGCTGGGGGCTCCCCGGTTCAAAGGGACTCGAGACCACGTCGAGAGACACGAAGTGGACCGAGCCCCAGTTGAAGGAGTAGATCCGGCCCTCGCGGTCAGGCCCGTTTCGTGGCGTGAAGAAGGTCTCGAGGTAGGGCGCGCCGCCCTCGGTCTTGATGTCGTGGTTCCCCAGCGTCGGATAAACCGGGGTCTCCGCGATCACGGGAGCGAAGGGGCGGAAGTAGCCCTCCGGGTAGTCCCTCCGGGATCCTGCGGGGTAGACGACGTCGCCGAGGTGGAGCACGAGGTCGGGATCTCGACCCAGCATCGCGGCGGCGACGTCGGCCTGGCGATTCTCGTCCCCGGAGGCGCCGCGGACGTCGTCGATCACCTTTCGCCCTGCGTTGATGGCCTCGCCCTGGTCGGTGTCCGTGCCGCCGCTGTCGCCGAGGACCAGGAACCGACAGGACGCGGCAGCGTCGTCAGGCGCGGTCTTGAAGGAGCCTTCGCCGACGACTTGCCCAGTGAGGGTCTTGAGGGCATAGCGATAGCGCGTGTCGGGCTGGAGGCCTTCGGCCCGAATCCCATGGACCTCGACCGGCGTCTCTTCCTCCAGGGTGTGGGTGGGACTCGAGCCGGCTTCCGAGTCCTCTAGACTCCAATCGAGTCGCAAGCGCGTCGAGCCTTCGCTGACGGCGGCCACGATCACGCTCGAGGTCGTGACGTCCTGGACGTACGAACCCGAGGACATCGACTCCCTGTCCTTGCTGCAGCCTGTCGCACAGAGAAGCGCGCAGAACAGAGCGCAAGTCAGGGCCAGCTGATTGGGGCGCGCAAAGCTCACTTGGCACCTACGACGATCATGATCCGGGCCGCGCTCTCCCAGCGAGCGCGCTGACCTGAAGAGCCGCTCGTCGCGCGGACCTCGAGGAAGGCGGGACCGCTGGGGGCGTCCTCGAGGGTCGTTTCACGGCCGGAGAGGTCGGAGACGAGGATCAGACTCTGGCCAGCAGCGTCGAAGAGCTCCAGGTCGAAGAGCCCGGCGCTCCCCTCCCAAGTCCAGCGCACAGCGTCGTGGGTCGGGAGGAGGAGACCCTGATCGAGAGGGCTCTCGAAGGCGGGGTACTGGGGCGGATCTCCGGCCAAGGAGGCCGAGGTCGAGAGCAGGTTCCCCTCGCTGTCGCGGAAGCTGTAGATCCCGGGTCCCGGCTCGGTCTCGACTGTAGCCGTGAGCAGACTCGGATTCCCTGGGCTAGGAGATAGTGTCGCAGCCTGACCGTTTGGGAGAGCGACCTCAGCCGGCGGCTCGCCTCCGACAGTGGTGACTCTGATCGTGAAAGTCGCTGCGCCGGCCGGACTGATGGTTCGTCGAACCGCGAGGCGCAGGTCACGGGTCTGTGCGCCTGAGCCGACGCTGGCGAGGCTCCGTGTTCGGCCGGACTCACCCCGGTCGTCGTCCTGGGCGCAGCCCAGGGACAAGAGACAGAGGCCGACAAGGACATAGACAGAGTTGGTCATCCACACTCCTGGAGTGGTGGTTGGATAAGAGCAGGGTGACGAGCGCAGTCGCGGAATCGCCTTAGAGCCCTGTTAGGACCCGCTCATGAAGGCCCAAGAGCAGGCGTTGAGAATGGAGGGCCGGAGAGGGGCGCTTCTCGCCGAGCCTCGAGCGCGGCCTACGTGGGTCCTGGCACCCAGCAAACTGCCTCGGCCGCGAGTGGGACCAGCCCTAGGCGACCGCTCGGCTGAGCGCGACCGCAGCAGAGAGCGCTGACTCGAATCGCTGACTCGGATCGGGAGAGAGAGCTCTCTGGAAGAAGGAAGCAAGCGCTCCGGCAGCCTGGGGAGGAGTCTCTCGAGCGACCCGTAGCTCTCCAATGTTCTTGGGTTCGGCTGGGGCAGTCGGGAGAGCGCCGCTCGCGATCTCGAAGAGCGAGACCGCACCGGCGAAGACGTCGTCCGCAGGCCCTGCTGCCTGCCCCGCAAGCCTCTCTCTGGACATGTAGTGCGGCGTCCCGGTCAGGCAGCCCCTGGACTCGGGATCACCGATCCAGGCGGCGAGGTCGAAGTCGATCAGGACGAGTCGTCGCTGGTCGAGGAGGAGGTTGCTGGGCTTCACGTCGCGGTGCACGACGCCGCTCTTGTGGAGGTGGCTCAGCGTCGCGAAGAGCTGTGAACCCAACGCCTTGACCCGCGCCGAGCCGAGCGGGCCGCCTCGGCTCACGACTGAGCGAAGGTCGCTGCCTCGGTAGAGACGAAAGACCAGATAGTCGGTCCCTCCTGCGCTTCCCCAGCCGAGGAGCTCCTGTATTCGAGGGTGGCGAATCCCAGACAGGATCGGAGCCACGTTTCGCCTACGCGACCTCCGAGTGAGCTTCACCGCGCACCGCTGCTGGGTCTCGAGGTCGAGCGCCCGGTAGACAACCCCCTGCCCTCCTCGGCCGACCGGGGCCTCGAGCAACCACCGTCCCGCGACGACGTCTCGGGAAGAGGGCAGCTGCTCCGGCAGCCAGGGCGAGTCCGAAGAGCGGGTCTCGGTGCTCCCGACGGGCAGCGGGATCGGGCTGGGATAGTGAGCGTGGGTCTCGGTGACTGGCGAACTCATAGCGTCCTCCTCGTGCAAGGGAAGATGCTCTTTAGAGCCCCGAGGTTGGGTTAGAGCCTGATTTGAGAGGTCTCATGGAGCCGAAGAGGCGAAGTGAGAGGCGCGCGCTGCCTCTCGCTCTCCTGTCGGACTGAGCAGAGTCTCCTCTGCCGGCGGCTGCGGAGGATCAGATCCGCTCTGCGAGGAGAAGGCGCTGGGCGTGGAGCCCGGGGAAGATCGCTCGGTCCCAAAGGGGTCGGAACCCGAGGCGGCCAAGCTCTCGCAACATCCAGTTTCGGCTGACGAAGCCGAGGGGCCGTTTCCGCTTCTTGAGCAGCTCCAGGATCTGGCGCTGAGCTCCGTGAAGCCCACCTGGCGAGTAGTAGGAGAGAACAAGCAGTCGCTTGGCGACGCGGGCCAGGTGAGCCAGGCACCTCGATCGAGCCTCAGCGTCTCGCACGTGTTGGAGGTGACGCACGCACACCACCAGGTCGAACCCCTGCTGATCAAAGGGCATCTCTTCCAGGTCCGCGCGGACCCGGACGACTTGGGGCAGCGCGGGGACACAGGAGAGCCGCGCTGGGTGGCGATCGAGCGCTACGACGCGCAGCGGTGTCAGGCTCGAGAGCAGCTCTGTGAGGCGTCCATAGCCAGCAGGTGCGTCTAGGATCCGCTCGAGCTGGCCCCGGTAGGGCCCCAGGAGGTCTAGGAGCAAGGCCCTCTCTCTCCGATCAACGAGGCCCTGGTCGAGTCCTCCGAATCGACTCTGGTGCCATGCTCGGCCTGAGGCCGGGAGTCCGTCCGCGCGTGTCGGCTCAGGACGGGTCAAGAGCGAGGACTCCAGCGAGGGCGAGGTGCTTGGGTCGAGTTCTTCGCCAGCCGTCGGCTGCTCGCTTGGCCCAAGCGACAACGCCACGCCCGTAGGCCGCTGTCGCTACGTGACGGAGTTGTTGGCGATCCGAGTAGGCGCGCACGAAGGCGCGCAGGAGTTGGTGTTCGGGGGTTGGGCTGTCCGTCGTCTGCCAGAGCGAGCGCAGCAGGCCGGCTACCTCCCAGCCAGCGGCAACCGCGACTGGATAGCCTTGGCGGTATCCCCCCTCGAGGTCGATCGTGACCAGACGACTCCCGCTGAAGATCACGTGCTTCGCGGTGGCGTGCTCGTGAATCAGGAGCGGCTCGCGTTCGCGGAGGGCGACGGCGTGCCTTGCCCGACAGGACTCGGCGAGCGCGCTGACGAGCTCGACAGCCTCGGGCCGTGAGGTCTCAGGATCGACGAGGTGCCAGAACAAGGACCGGCCGGCGACGTATTCCATGACCAGGGTGGGTGGGGAGTGGTCGGTCGGCGGCCGGACCTCGAAGATCGCCGGAACGTCTGCTCCAGCCTTCCGCCAGAGGTCTAGGGAGCGAGCCTCGGTCTCGAACCGTCCGGCAGGGGTTGCGCAGCGCTTGCCTTCGAACCAGCGGTGCGAGAACTCCGAGAGCCGCTCCCGGAGGGGGCCCCGCCGCGGGAAGTAGCACTTCTCCATGGCCGGACGCCCCTTGTAGGACGTCCGGGAGAGACGGTTTCCTCGCCTTAGTGAGTGGGGGGACGGAGTCACGGCCCCAGTCTTGCGGCTCGAGGTCCGCCGAATAATTAGCCGAAGATTAGAGCTCTCTCATACTTGGGGCCCCTCTCTCACCGCTTCGCCATAAGTCCAGGTGCGACCGCGAACTCAAGCGCGACAGGGTTCTCATTAGGACGGGCTCACCAAGTCGTAATGATTCCAGCCGGTCGCGAACGCGATAACTCGGCCATGAACGCGATCACCGAAGTCTACTTTCGTCACAGGAGCACGGTTCTCCTGGTCCTCGTCGCTCCCCTCGTTGCGCGGACCCTTGCGGTCCACCCCGTCGACCTGACTTGGGTCGCGGCAGGCGTAGTCATGGCCCTCGCTGGGGCCGCCCTGCGTCTCGCCTCGATCCGTTGTATCGGTCGGGGGGCCAGGGTCCACCGGGCCGACGTCCGTGGGCTCCTCGTCACGTGGGGACCCTACGGGGTGAGTCGAAACCCGCTCTACGTGGCTGCAGCGCTGATCCTGGCGGGGCTGGCGCTCGTGAGCGGCTGGGGAGCGTTGGGGCTCCTGCTCTTCCCCGGAGCGCTCTTGGTCTACACGCCCGTCGTTCTCCACGAGGAGGTCGCGATCTCTGCGGCAGTGGGGAGGGAGTTCGCGGACTATCGGGCCTCGGTCAGCCGTTGGCTGGGCCTACCCGGCGGGTCCGGAGACCCTGGTCAAAGAGTGCCCTGGAGCGAAGTCTTCAAGCGGGAGAAGTGGCTCGTGCCAGGCGTCGTGCTCGCAGCGCTCGGGATCTACCTGATCCGAGTGGAGACGGTGCCCTTGCGTCGACTCCTGGGACTGGTCGGAGATCGGGTCGGGTGCGATCCCTCAGTCTTGGGCCTGGTCGTACTGACTCTGGGGGCAATCGGGAACTCCTGGATCGTGCAGCGCAAGCGAGAGCGACGCCGACTCCGCGAGGAGCGCAAGGCTCTGGTGACGCTCGCCGAGGCCGCCGAGGACTCCGCCGCAGAGGCTCAGATCCCGGCGGACGAAGTTGGTGCGCAGTGAAGCGCTCTTGTTGGCCCTTCGCGGCGGTCGTAGCGGCGGTCGTAGCCGGCGCTCATGTCGCGGATCGCAAGTTGTCCCCATATCACTTCCTCGCCGTCACTCCAGGGAAGCTCTACCGGAGCGGACAGCTCTCTGGGCGCGAACTGGAGGAGGTCATCACTCGCTACAAGATTCGGACTGTGGTCAGCCTCCAGTCTCTAGAGGACAGCGAGCAGCCTTGGCGCCCCGAGGAACTGGAGACCTGTCGCAGGCTAGGGGTGACTCACGTCGACATCTCCATGCAGTGGGAGCAGCCCCCCAGTCCGGCTCAGCTGGACCTCTGGAGAAGCCTGACCAGCGACCCAACCAAGGGACCTGTCTTGGTTCATTGCCAACACGGCGTGGTCCGGACGGGGATGATGGTCGCGGTCTACGAGATCGATCGCGGGCGCCCTCGAGCCGAGGTCCTCGAGTCATTGCCTAGCTTTGGGCACCGCTTGACGAGAGAACGTCACCCGAAGATGTGGGCCTTCCTTCGCGGCTATGCGCCTCCGAACGTAGTGTCCAAGTGAAGGCGACGGGGACTGTCTCTCCCTCAGCCTCCGGACGCTCCGTCTCCGGATTGCAGCGCGCGCTCTTGCTCTTGGGGCTCAGTCTCTTGCCCTTCCTCGCGGCGCGCGTCTGGATCGCCTCGCTCTCTTGGAGTGAGCTCGAGGACTTGGGGGGTCTCCGGATCCTGGGCGCCTTCCTGGTTGGGGTTCGCTTCGATCTGGCTGCGTTCCTCCCCTTTGGCTTGGCGCCCCTCGGGCTCGGGGCTCTGCCCCTCTGGGAGCAACGGGAGGGGTGGCGGAAGGCCTGGGGTTGGGTCACCTTCGCGCCGCTGATCCCCCTCGCCTTCCTCCTCATGGCAGACGGGGTCTATTTTCAGGAGGTCGGGCGCCACGTCGGACGCGAGGGCGTCCTGATCGCGCACGACCCCAGCTACCTGGCCACCATGAGCCTCGAGCACCTCCCTTTGCTGGCCGTCGGAGGCGGAGGTCTAGTCCTGCTCGCTCTTGCCTGGCGTGCTGTCTTGGCGCTGCCCGCTCGCAAGAGCGACTCCCGACGTCGCACGTGGACGGTCTTCCTGATCGCCCTGGCGGTGGGTGGGCTCGCGATCCGGGGGTCGCTGAGTCGCAAGCCGCTCCATCCGCTCGACGCCTATCGCGACCACGGCTTCCAGTGGGGGAACCTCTGCCTCAACGGCGCCTTCAGCGCGATTCGAGCCAGCTTGCACTTCGAGGCCACCCCGACCAACACCGTCGGGCTCAGCGAGGCGCTGGTGACCCTGGGCCGAGACCCCCTCGAGCCCGCCCCCTTCAGCCAAACCGCGGCCGTTCACTCCAAGAGCCGCGGGTTCCCGGAGCGACCGAACGTCGTCGTCATTCTTCTCGAGAGCTGGGACCTCAGTGTGATGGGCTCATACGGAGCCCAATCGAGCCTGACACCAAGTTTCGACGCCTTGGCGAAGGAGAGTTGGGTCTATGAGGAGGTCTACGCCTCTTCTCAGCGGACCATAGGAGGGATTCAGGCGACCCTAACGGGGATCCCCCCTGTACCGGGTCTCCCCGAACTCGGGCACGGACTCGAGCAAGCGGCCACGACTCGGGTCGCTGGCCGAGGCAGAGAGCAGGGATACCTCTCGCTCTTTTTCCAAGGTCCCCGGCGTCGGAGCTACTACCTGGACTCCTTCGCGCTGAGCACCGGTTTCGCCGAGGCCTACGGCATGGAGGACTATCCAGGCCGGGGAGAGCGTGAGCAGGCCAAGTGGGGTTGGGACGAGGACCTCTATTCCTTCGTTGCAGGGCGACTCGAGCGGGCACAGGAACCCTTCTTCGCGTTCGTGCTCAGCGGAACCACCCATAGTCCCTACGCGAATCCGGGCGCCGAGTTCACCGTCGACCTGCCTCATGAAGGGCACGGGGAGAGCGGCTACCGAAACACGATGCGCTACGCAGACTGGGCTCTTGGGCAGTTCCTGGACAGGGCTCGCAAGAGCCAGTGGTATCCGAACACGGTCTGGATCGTCCTCGCCGACCACGTCTACCGCAGCGCCCGCGACGATGTCCGCGAGAGCTTTCGGATCCCGCTCCTGGTTCATGTGCCGGGCCGCGCGCCGGCAAGGATCCGAGGCGTGCGCTCCCAGCTCGACGTGCACGCGACCCTGTTGGGGCTCTTGGGCGTGCGGGGCCGCGTGAGCACCTTGGGGAGCGACCTCGCAGGTGGCGGGCCGCGGGAGGCCTTGGTTCGCCAAGGCGACGTCCTCGGTCTGATCACGAGCCAGGGCTACCTGACTCACACCCTCGAGACGCGGGTCGAGAAGGTCGGACTAAGCAACGAGGAGGGCGCGCGAGTTGAGCGTCGCCTCCTCTCGTATCAGCGTGCGGTCACCGACCTCGTCGCTGCGAACAGATGGGCGGAGCGAACTCCATGAAGTCAGAATGTGAACCTCTGGTCCCCGGGTCGAGTCCAAGTGCTCCCGAGTCGCAGCCCCCTGCCGCGATGATCCGGGCGGCCATGAGCATTGCCATGACCGGCGCGATCGTCTCGGTGGCCGCCCTTGTCGCCATGGGACTGGAAATGTCCCTGGAAGGGCTCAGGGAGACGCTCTTCCTCGCGATCTCGATCGTGGTCCTCGGCTTGGCCTTGGAGTTCAGCCTGCGCCGGGGCTGGGGAGAGCCAGCTCGGGTCGCGCTCCTCTTCTTCGTCGCCGGCGCCACCCTGACCAGCCTTCACCTCTGGCCGAACCCGAGCGAGATCTCCTTCGAGGGCCCAGGCTGGCTGGGCCTCTGGCTGGTCGTGGTCCCGATCGTCTTCGCGCTGCCGCGTTGGGCTGGGGCTGTGGGGCTCGGCGCGGCTTGGGCTAGCCTGTTGTGCAGGGGAGCATTGCTCGGAGTCACTCCCGATCTTCGATCGCTGGGCCTGGCCAGCATTTCGCTCACGGTCTGCGTTGTGGGCCTAGCCATGTTCAACCTGACGCCGGCGGAGACTGAAGAGTCCTCTAGCGGCATTCAGGACTAGCCTCTTGGAAGCCTTCATGAGCCTCTGCGCCCCGGAACGCTGCGGCGCAACCTCCGCTAGACTGTCCCCGGAACACCAGAACCTGCGAACCTCATCCTCCTCCAGATTGGTTGGCACATGCGCGTCCTAGTCGCTGAAGACGACACGAAGATCGCTCGCTTCGTAGCTCAAGGGCTCTCGGCTGCTGGCCATGAGGCGATCGTCGTCCATTCGGGAGAGCAGGCCCTCCAGCGCGTCGAGGACGAGAGCCTCCAACTCTTGATTCTCGACTTGGGGTTACCGGACATAGACGGCCTCGAGGTCCTCCGTCAGATTCGCGCCAGTCACAATCAGATTCGCGTGATCGTCGTCACGGCTCGAGGCGAGGTGGACGATCGTGTCTTGGGCCTAGACCTCGGGGCAGACGATTACCTGGCCAAGCCCTTTAGCTTCGTTGAGCTCTCAGCTCGGATCCGCGCTTTGTTTCGCCGCGCCGAGGGCGGGACGGAGCGGTTGCTCAGCGTTGGCGAGTTGCAGGTGGACCGGATCGAACGCACTCTCTCGCGGGGGGAAGCCGCCAAAGTGCCCCTCACCTCGCGCGAGCTTCAGCTCTTGGAGTACTT
>Ga0316202_10000414_pt1 | contig 49309 bp, 48 predicted proteins | sample 3monrhotite_MG_FD_204934 | JGI IMG/M metagenome (GOLD analysis project Ga0316202, IMG submission 204934) | Microbial mat bacterial communities from mineral coupon in-situ incubated in ocean water Damariscotta River, Maine, United States -... | ecosystem: Environmental > Aquatic > Marine >...
TGAAATCATCGAAACTGGCAACGAAAGTTGGAGAATCAAAAACAGGAATTGCGACCAAAACTAACCCCCTGAGGTGGGTCAAAATTGGACGCCGGTGGTGGGTCAATTTTCAATGCCGATTGACAGTATAAAGTCTAGGCGAGATAATCGAGCTATTGATTGATAGAGATATTCCGCAAATTAAAAAAGGGGTGAGCATGAAAACAATAGTAGTAAGTCTTTTATTGGTTTTAGCTGTGACAGGTAATTCTTTGGCTGCTGGTGCTACAGGTTTTTATTCTTCATATACATGCTCTATGTTAATAAATGTAGAGAAGACAAACGATATTAATGGAAAATATTATATGAGTAATTTTATAGGTGGTTTTATGACAGGTGTAAATTATTCTGAGGGTAGAAAAACTGAGAATATTACTGTCGATGGATTATATTTATGGACGGTAAGTTACTGCAATAAAAACCCATTAGACTCTTTGATTAAGGCCTTGAGGGAGTTAGATTTTGAATTAGATAGAAGGGCGGGGAGATGAACCAATGAATGAGGGTGCATTCTATCTCGCGTTTTGGGTCATAAGAATCTTGCTTCTTGTCGGTGGTTTTTTGCTTTTTTCTTTCTTAACTGAACATCTTAAAAATATAGGGATGTTAATTCTTTTTATAGTTTTAGGCGCAATAGTAGCTGCTGTCGATCCATCGTATGGAGTCGTTTTTTCGGCTGTTTATGTATTAGGGTGGATATTTGGTTCCATGTCGGGTTCTCCATCTGTTTAGGTTCAATTGTGGTTTTATTTCTTGGGAGTAACCAAGAAGCTAGAAGCGGTTCAATCAGAATTAACTTGGATTTGCGAACAGGCCTTTTTGGGAGGGGAGAATTTCAAATCTTGCCCCCAATCTTGTCACCCAGAAGAGAAACAAAAAGGGCTTGCAGATTTTAACATCTGTAAGCCCTTGTATTTTTTGGCTCCCTTTGCTGGACTCGAACCAGCGACAAGGTGATTAACAGTCACCTGCTCTACCAACTGAGCTAAAAGGGAATAGTGTGTTGCGGGTTCGGAATATATGGGATTGGACGGCCCCTGTCAAGTGTTTTTGGGGGGGTTTTAGCTGCCTTTTTTTAGATCTATCAGGACCTGCTTGGCGACCGCTTTAAGGGTTTCGAAAGTTCCTTCGCCACTTGCGGCACAGGCTTCAAGGTCGGGGACGCCATCGGGATTGAGCAGCTTGCGCAACTCTTCGACCGGGGTGCAGTTAGGTAGATCGCGTTTGTTGTATTGAATGATGAACGGCAGCTTCTCAAGCTGGAAACCCTGCTCCTCAAGATTGTCCTTGAGGTTCTCCATGCTCTCAATGTTTGCATCAAGACGTTCTTCTTGCGAGTCGGCTACAAAAACGACTCCGTCAACCCCCTTGAGGATCAGTTTGCGCGATGCATCGTAGAAGACCTGTCCCGGAACGGTGTAAAGATGAAAGCGAGTTTTGAAACCGCGAATTTCACCGAGAGCCAGAGGCAGAAAATCAAAGAAGAGGGTCCGCTCGGTTTCAGTCGCCAGGGAGATCATCTTCCCTTTGGCATCTTGAGCTGTCTTATTATAGATGTACTGCAGATTGGTCGTTTTGCCGCAAAGGCCTGGACCATAGTAAACGATCTTGCAGTTGATTTCGCGCGAAGCGTAGTTAATAAAGGACATATTTCTTTAAAACCTCGATCTCAGTTAAAGAGGTTGTCTATATCGTCATCGGTGATTTCAGCAAACGGGCTGTCGACGCCTGGCGCTTCGTCATGGATTTCGGTTTTCCTGACGAGATCGTCGAGAATCCCTGCCAGTTCTATGCTGGCCTTCTTGACGCGCAAGCGAACCAGACCGAGAGAACTGCGTTGATCGAAGATAACGACCAGAATGATACGACCACCGATGATGGAGATATGGATATTATCCTTCTCACCTTCGTGGAACAGAATCGAGAATTCTTTCTCACCGATCAGTTTGGCGAGCCCTCCAGTCGCTGCGATGTTGCCAGCGGTTAGGGATGCCAGACTTGTGGTGTCGAGATTCTCGGTCGCTCCAGTAGCAGCGATCATTTGACCATTTTTATCGACGAGGAAGATGACGTTTGAGTTTGACTCACGGAGGAGCTTCTCAATAAGCGTCATAATGCGCTTGTATTCCTCGTCATACATTACAAGGGATGATTGCGGGCCCAGCATCGGTGTCTCCTTGTGGAATTATTGAAATACCATTGCACTGTATAACATCGCAGCTTGAAGAAGTTCAAGGTTTTTCGCTTGGTTGTCGAGAACTTGTACGGCATTAATTCAATTTTCTGTCGCTCTTACTGTCAACTCACTGGTGGAGTTGACTTGCCATGATGAAACCCCTATCTTTTGGCTGTTGATTTTATCGCAGGAGAAGAGATCAGATGCTAAATTTTGAATCACCAGCCGGTCTGCGGTGCTGGGATCAGCAACCGGGAGAACCATCAAATCTTCAGCAGGAGGGGTATGATCTCTCTTTGCTTGAGGATTGTGAAAATGCGTTTCGTTTCACAGCCATTGCCAGTGCCCCGCGGGTCTCTTCGCTGATTCGTGAGTTTTCACGCTACCTGCCTGATGAGGCCTTCTTTGTTCTTGAATATTATCCCGACGAACCTTTGACACATCGGCCGGCCTCAACCGATGAACGGCCGATCCCTGAAGTATTTTACTCCCCGTACATGCCGACTGCTGAAATAATCGGTATGATTCAGCCATTTCTCGATCGTTTAATTCATGACGGTTTTGTGGGATTTGGGCTGGCGAACAATCGACAGGGACTGGAAATGTTTTATTCGGAAGAGAAGGTTTTAACCTTTTTTACCGATAATCATCTGCGCCTGTGCAATTTTTTTCAGCGGCAGAGCATTCCTTTTTCTCCCGATTTAGTCCTGCCTGCTGATTTTGGTCATGATCATTTGTCCCTTCTCGGGATGCCAGAGCAAAAGTTACCTGGTTCTTTGGCGAGTTTGTCTCGCGATGATCTTGATTCGGTCAACTTCTGTCAGCAGCTGATTGATATGCTTGATATGTACCCGGTCGAAGAGGGGATATCGTTCTTTTTGACACGCAAAGAGCAGGATCAAGTCGCTTTTCTGCTTGGAGGGCAGGCAGATCTCGGTGAGATGGGTGAACTTGATTTCGGAACCCTGCTTTTGAACTGGAGTGATTTTGTCACCGAGTGTGAAGAGGGGTTTGAGGGCGATCTTGAAGAATATCGTCTGGGACTCAAGGTGCGTGATCTGATTCAGTTTGTTCTTGATGGTGCTTCGGAGGAGTTAACCGAAAAAATTGATCGGATTCTCGAAAATCCGGACGCGACTTTTCGACGAATCCTTGTTGACCGGCGCAAGCGGATCGATCGACCTGATTCTAACGATGCTCAATTGGAACCCTTCTGGTACCAGGGCGTGGTTCGTCAACAGGGGGTAGAGCTCCGGCGCGATCTGATCCGTAGCGGTTGGTTTGCGCGCTAACTGATGATCTGTCTGCTGGCGGCAACCCCGCATGAATCATTGTTGCTGCGCCAACAACTGCCTTTGATTTCAGATCTCCGTTTGCCCGGACAAGCATTCTCCTGTCAGCTCTGTAGCGAAGAAATCTTCCTCCTTCATACCGGCGTCGGTATTGCCAGTGCAGCCTCAAGTGCAGCACGACTTTTGGGCAGCTTGTCCCCTGAACTATTGATCGCATTCGGTTGTGGTGGGAGTTATCCTGCGGCTGGTTTGCGCAACGGTGATCTGGTCCTGGCGACCTCAGAATATTTTGGAGATCTGGGAGCTGCGACTGAGGAGGGGTTTGTGCCGCTCTGCGAATTGGGGATAACCCAGTCTGCCGACCAGCCTCCATTGTTCGGGCAGCGATTCGAACTGCACAGCGACTGGCTGGCAGGCGCTGCCCAACTGCTGAACGCCGCCACTGAACTGTCAGCCGCTAAAATCGTTTCGGGTCCCTGTGTGACGGTGAACACGGTGAGTGGTAGCCACAAATTAAGTCAGAGTCTTGAGCAAAGAACCGCAGGCATCTGTGAAAATATGGAAGGCGCCGCTCTGGCACAGGTGGCGGAGTTTTCCTCTGTCCCCCTGCTTGAGATCCGTGGCATCTCAAATCCCTGTGGCACTCGCGACCGTACTCTTTGGGATTTACCCGCCGGAATGAGGATCGCGCAGCAAGCAGTGCTGCGCCTGCTTAAAGATCTGCCCCACTTACGGAGGCTGGCATGTCGTTGAGCCTCGGCTATTCCCCTTGCCCCAATGATACTTTCATTTTTCATGCGCTAACCCATGGTCTGATTGAGGCCCCCTTCAGGCTGCAGGTACAACATGAAGATGTTGAAACCCTCAATCAGCTGGCCAGAAAGGCGACCCTCGATCTCACCAAGGTCAGCTACCACGCTTTCGGCCATCTGCGTGACAACTATTGTTTGTTACGGACAGGTGGTGCCCTGGGGCGTGGTTGTGGCCCCCTGGTTGTGGCCAAGAAACCCTATGAAATGACCGAACTTGCTGACCGCTTGATCGCCGTCCCTGGTGAGCTGACCACGGCCAATCTCCTTCTGCAACTTCATGCTGAGGGTTATCATCGTGTCAAGGTGCTCTCCTTTGAGCAGATCATACCCGCGGTCGTCAGGGGTGAAGTTGCTGCCGGAGTGATTATTCATGAGTCGCGTTTTACCTACCCCGATTACGGTCTGGTTAAATTACTCGATCTAGGGGTCTGGTGGGAGGAAAAGACCGGCTACCCGATCCCCCTGGGCGGTATCCTGGCCCGCCGAAGTCTGGGGAAAGAGTTGATCGATCAGGTCGATGAGGCCATTGGGCGTAGCCTTGATTATGCCTGGGAACATCCGCAGCAGGCCACTGAGTATATCGCCAGCCACGCTCAGGAACTCGATGAAGCGATAGTGCGGCAGCATATCGAGCTTTACGTCAATAGTTTCTCGCGTGATCTTGGCCCAGAAGGGGTTGCAGCGATTGAAAATCTCTTTGCGCTCGCCGAACAACGTGGCCTGATTCCGTCTAGTAATCTGTCGCTCTTTGCCTGATTTTTCCATGACTTGATACGAAAAAGGGCCGCGTCCATTCGGATGCGGCCCTTTTTCGTATATGAAGCTTCGGCGCCAATAGCCTAGCGCCAGGTGCCTTCTCTACTTTTTCAGGTGTACCGCCTTGATGTACTTGGCATCGACTGCGGACTTGAGGGCTTCAAGGGTCGTGGCGTCAACCGGGGAATCGATCGAGAAAACAACCATCGCCTCGCCAGCTTTTTCACGGCGGCCAAGGCTCATGTTGCCGATGTTAATTCCGGCGTCACCCAGCAGGGTGCCGATCTTGCCGAGGGCACCAGGCAGGTCAGCGTAGGTCATGACCAGCATGTGTTCTTCGGGGCGGAAATCGATGTCGAAATTGCGCATCTTGACGATCTTGGGTGTCCCCTCAAACAGGGTGCCGGCAATGGTGCGCGACCCTTCGAGACTCTCAATCGATAAGGTAATCAGGTTGGAGAAAGACTCGTTTTCGGTCGAGCGGATCTCCTCGACGGCGATCCCCATGTTGCGCGCAACCAGGTTAGCGTTGACCAGGTTGACCTCCTGCTCGGTGCAATGATTGAGTAGGGCTGCCAAGCCACTGACCGTTAATGGTGCGCAGTCGAAGCGGGCCAGTTTGCCATGGTAGGTGAAGGTGATCTTGTTCGGATTGGGTGGTGCCAACTGCGAGATAAATTCGCCGATGGTGCTGATCAACCCCAAAAATGGCTTCATCTGATCCATCAAGTCAGGATCGAAGCGTGGAATATTGACTGCATTCTCCAGCGGTTTGCCATCAATATAGCTGATGATTTCCTTGCTGACATCGACCGCCACGTTCTTTTGTGCTTCGTGGGTGTTCGCGCCAAGGTGCGGGGTGACGATCATGTTTGGATGAGCGATCAGTTGCTTTAGAGTGTCGGTGTCAGGTGGTTCCTTACTCCAGACATCAAAGCCGGCGCCGATCACCTTACCGCTGTTGAGTGCTTCAAGGGTGGCAGCCTCATCGTAGATCCCACCGCGAGCGCAGTTGATGATCATAACGCCGTCTTGCATCTTGGCAAAATGGTCGGCGGTGATCATGCCCCGGGTCTCTTCGTTCAGCGGGGTGTGAACGGTGATGACATCAGCAAAACGGATGATATCGTCCAGCGGCACCAGCTTAACCCCGAAATCTTCGGCGCGTTTCTCTGAAATATAGGGGTCGCAGACGATGATCTCCATTTCGAAGGCTTTGGCGCGTAGCGCTACGCGGCCACCGACCTTACCGAGACCGATGATGCCTAATGTACGGCCTTTGAGCTCGTGGCCGGTAAAGGGCGCACGATTCCAAGCGCCGCTTTTGAGGTCGGCATTGGCCACCGTGATGTTGCGACACAGGCCGAGGAGCAGGGCCATGCTGTGCTCGGCCGCTGAATTGGTATTGCCGAAGGGGGCATTGACGACAATGATGCCGCGCTTGCTGGCCGCAGCAACGTCGACGTTGTCGATCCCGACACCGGCGCGGGCAATCATCTTCAAGTTGGTGGCGTGTTCAAGCAGCGCCTCATCAACCCTGGTGCCACTGCGGGTGATTATCGCTTCGTAGGCACCGATGGTTTTGTGTAGCTCTGCCAGTGAAAGACCGAGCTTAACGTCGAGCTCGACGCGTGGGTCATTGGTCAACAGTGCCAGACCATTTTCAGAGATTTCGTCTGTAACCAGTACCTTCATGCTTGTACCTTCCTTATGTGTCGGCCGCGAGGCGGGTGTAAAAAGAGGGCGATTTTATGCCCAACTGCGCCGCCTGTCAACGGTCGCGCAATTGCCGGAGCTGTCAAATCCTGCAAAATAGCTCGTCGGTCTGCTATAATCGCCGATATTTGACTGGAGGTAAATTATGCGAATCTATCTGTTTCTGATCTATGTTTTGCTTCTGCCCGGTCTGTCGAATGCAGCGCCTCCTGATAATTCTAGCGCGCTTGCAGGGCTGAAGACCGTCGGGGTGATCTTTGACGTCAATACAGGCTCACCGCAGAAGTTATTGCTCCGCCTCAAATTGATCGAGGAGACCGTCACCGGTATCCTGGCTGATGGAGTCGTTCCCGATGTCGTGGTCGCCTTCCGTGGTGGCGCAACCCTCTTCATGACGGTGGGCGACAAGTATCTTCCGGTGGATGACTTGCCACTCAAGGCCAAGATTCAGATTCAGATCAAGCACCTGAAAGAACTCGGCTACCGACTCGAACAGTGCGCGGTGGCCGTGCGTCTGCTCAAGGTTGATCCGCTGGATATCATCCCCGAAGTTCCGTTGGTCGGTAATGGCTACATCTCGATGATCGGTTATCAGAATCAGGGCTACGCCATGGTCCCAATGGACTAACCGTTGTTCGCAGCAAATTTTTTCATGAAGTCTACCAGAGCCTCCACTCCAGAAAGCGGCATCGGATTGTAGATCGATGCGCGCAGACCGCCGACACTGCGGTGACCGGCCAAAGCATAGAGCCCGTTCTTCTCAGCCTCGCTGGCGAAGCGTTCTTCCAATGCCTCACTAGGCAGGCGGAAGGTGACATTCATCGTCGAGCGATGCTCTCGATGAGCCACGCCCTGATAAAAATCAGAGCTGTCGATCAGCTTGTAGAGCATGTCAGATTTAATTTCGTTGCGTGCTTCAATCGCAGCGATCCCACCCTGTTTTTTTAGCCATTCCAGTGCCAGACGGATTACGTAGATGGCAAAGGTGTTGGTGGTATTTGTCAGCGAGTTATCTTTTGCACACTGCTTGTAGTTGAGCAGTGGCGGCACCTGATCCCCGGCATATTCAAGCAGGTCCTCACGCACGATCACCATCGCCATCCCGGCCGGGCCGAGATTCTTCTGCAGCCCGGCAAAGATCAGTCCGAACTGCGAAAAATCGAGTTGGCGTGAGAGCAGCTCACTGGTCATGTCGGCAACCAGTGGGACGGCTCCCGTTTGTGGAAACTGGTTCCAGCGCGTGCCGTAGAGAGTATTGTTACTGGTAATATGCAGATAGGCGGCATCCTGCTCGATCAGTTCAGAGGATAGCTGTGGAATGCGGTCGTAGCCGGTATCGGCACTACTGATAATAGTTTTGACCGCGGCAAAGGGCGCGGCATCCTTGGCGGCAACCTTGGCAAAGTTGCCCGTTTCGCAATAGAGCGCCTTGCGCGAGGCAACGCGACCCGCAAGGTTGAGGGGGACTGCCGCAAACTGCATGCGTGCACCACCGTGCATGAAGAGGATGCGAAAGTTGTCGGGCAGTCCGGTCAGCTCACGGAACAATTGCTGGACCCGGCTGAGGATTTCATCAAACTCAGCGCAACGGTGGCTGATTTCAATGACCGAAACCCCCATCCCTTTGTAGTCAAGCAGCTCTTCCTGGATCTGCTGCATCACCTCGGTCGGTAGCATCGCCGGACCGGCACCAAAGTTGTAGACCTGTTGTGGCATCTGAAACGTTTCCTTCTGCGATAAGGCTCCAGCAGACTGTCCATACAATCAAAGTATGGAAGACCACCGGGTCAGTTTACTTGACGACCGTCAGCCGAGCACGCCCCTTGGGAGGGTTATCCTCTGGCTCAATCTCTGCTTTTTTCGAGCTGGGAAGAGATTCGGCCGATTCCGGCCGATCCAGCTGCGGAAGAGCATCCATGTTCAACATGTCCTCAACCGCCGAGGCAATAGTTAGACATTGCTTCATACAGACCTTATATGCCGGACAACTTGTGCAGTCAGCTTCACCCGCCGCCATTTTCAGGCAGTGGATGACCAGTTCGACACTCTCCAGTTGATTCAGGGGGATCAGGAACATGTTTGACCTTTCGTCAGATCAGTTGCCGCCGGCCATGCTGCGATCAGCCGCTTCAACGAACCGCTTGAGCTTCTTCATCATGGCGCTGAAGTCTTCCGGGCGGAGCGATTGCGGACCGTCACTGGTCGCTTCCTCAGGGCAGGGATGAACCTCGACGATAATGCCATCAGCACCTGCCGCAGCAGCGGCATAGCACATTGGCGCAACCAGGTGAGCGTGGCCAGTCGCATGTGAAGGATCGATCAGCACCGGCAGGTGAGTCAGACTTTTCAAGACCGGAACCGCAGAGATATCGAGGGTATTACGGGTCGCGGTTTCAAAGGTGCGAATGCCTCGCTCGCAGAGAATGACCTTGCGATTCCCCTCAGATAAAATATATTCGGCGCTCATCAAAAACTCTTGAACTGTGGTGGCCATGCCGCGCTTGAGGAGGATCGGCTTATCGAGCTGGCCGAGCATTTTCAAAAGAGCAAAGTTCTGGGTGTTGCGAGCACCAACCTGCATGACATCGGCATAACGCGCCACCAGTTCAACGTCACGCGGGTTGACGACTTCAGTCACAATCGGCAGACCGGTCAGATCACGCGCCTCGGCCAACAGTTTAAGGCCGTCCTCTTCCATCCCCTGAAAGCTGTAGGGGCTGGTTCGTGGTTTGTACGCCCCGCCACGCAGTAAGCGGGCGCCGCTCGCCTTGACCAATGCAGCGGTGTTGCAGATTTGATCACGCCCCTCGACCGAACAGGGCCCAGCAACGACCATAAATTCATTTCCACCGATAACCACACCCGGAGCAACTTCGATCTCGCTCGGTTGTATCTGAACTTCGCGACTGGCCAACTTGTAAGGTTTCATGATCGGGACAACATTTTCGACCCCCGGCATTATCTCCAGGGTTTGTAGTTTGTCCTTGCCTGCTTCGTCACCGACAGCACCGACAACGTCACGGGTTTCACCATGGATGACGTGAGGCTGGTAACCGAGTTCGATGATCCGCTTTTCGACATCAGCCAGAGACTTGGCATCAGCGCCTTTTTTCATGACAATAATCATTTTATGAACTCCTTTTTTTTGAGAGTTGTCAGTTTTGACAAGCACCTCAGCTGTTGAAATGGCAAAAGGCCGTCCGGTTCTTCCGGCGGCCTTAACTTTTCAACAGACTAAAAAAGAAAAAACCATGGAAGAACTTTGCTGCCGTTCTGCCATGGTCTGAATCCGAAAGGCTCAATGCCCGCTACAGATTCTTCTTCCCGGCAGACGGCCCGCTAAAGCCGAAAAACCAGTAAAAAGAATATGAGCTGTTAAAGACATTAGCCATGGTACGAATTCCTTTTAAAATCGATGAGCGCTGATACTATGCCCGCAGTCTGGTAAAAATCAAGGGAAAAGCAGATTGGCTCCCTTAAACTCCGCAGAGCAGTCGGTGTCGCCATCAGCCGAATTAGTGCTTGACAGTCTCTGCCCCTTTGGATATAAACGGGTCTCGTTTTGCCCAGATAGCTCAGTCGGTAGAGCAGAGGATTGAAAATCCTCGTGTCGGCGGTTCGATTCCGTCTCTGGGCACCATGAAGATTCAAGGCCTCGCAGTTTTTGCTGTGGGGCCTTTTTCTTTGTCATGGTTTTGGTTGTCCCTCGCTCCACATATCTCTTCTGTTAATTTCTTTTCTGTCGACTTTATTCGTTCTTTTGGTGGTGTTTTTCGTCTACACACTACTTTCTCTCGTCGTTAGAGTCATCTCTTGTGCCTGATTATAATTGATGACAATTCTGGTAACTAATTAGAAAATAAGGGATTTTTTTAAGAAATTTCCAAAGAAACATTGACAATAAGAATTTTCTGGTTAAAATTTTCTACTGAAACGGGGCAGTCCTTCTCTCCAGAAAACATCGGACGTCTAATCACAGCTCATATTATCTCCGGCTTCTGCATGTTGGGAGACTCCGGTCACAAAAAGGGGGAACAAATCAATGGCTTGGAAAGATTTACGGATCGGAGTGAAACTGGGGATCGGCTTTGGGATTTTACTCATGCTGGTCATTGTTGGTGGTCTGGTCGGCTATTCAGGCCTCAAAACAGTCAGTCATTCCCTGGTAATCGTTGGAGATGAAGAGGCTCCGGTTGTCGATACGGCCATGGAGATGAAAATCTCGCTGATGGAAGCGATGACCTCTACGGATGAATTTGCCGCAGCGACTGCAGTGCTGGCGACTGATGATGATAGCCGCTTACAAGCTATCGAGGCGAACTACCGGCATGCCCTGGATGATTTTGATAAAGGTGTCTCAGCTATTACCACAGGCGGGGATCTCGACGGTATCAAGGTAATCGCCACTGATAACGTCGCTCTTGCTGGTTTGGTTCAGCAAGCCGGAGAGATTCACGATAAGCGCTATCAACCGGCCGCGGACAAAATGATGATGGCTGGCCGTGAGATGTTGGTCGCAAAAAAGAAACTTGATAGTGTCGCAACTCGGATGGAGACAGTCTTTAGCGAGGTGATGGCAGACTCGGTCTCAATCGTAGAAATGATCGGTCGCGAAATAGGGGTTCATTCAAGGGCAGCTGGGATAAGTGACGAAGCGCGTGCCATCCTTTCAGATGAAGTTCCTCTGGCTGATATGGCCATGGAGGCTAAGTATGCCCTTGCGATGTCGGCAATAACTCTTGAAGGCTGTCTCAAATCGCAGGATATCGCCGTCATGCAGAAACATCAGCAAGAATACCAAGGTTGGCTGAATGCATTTGATGAAAAAGTAATGGCGATTTTGAAGGGTGGCACTGTTGATGGAACCACTATCGTGGCGACCGACAACGCTGAAATCCGTAAAGCTATTCAAGAAATGGATCAGAACCATACGCAGTTTCAGGAGTTTGGTAACAGTATTCTCGAATCGCATAAGCAACTGTTGAGCAAAAAAGCCGAACTCGAGACCGCAATGGCGGCGCTGGATGTGGCCGGGGAAGAGGCCCAGCAACTTCTTGGTCAGGTTGAAGAGATGGCTGGTGCCGAGATGCAAAGCGCCAAGCTTGCAGGGCATAGCTCAAGTAAAAGCGCGATCACCTGGCAATTGGTCGTTGTTGGTAGCTCTCTGGTAATCGGTGGTCTCCTCGGCTTTGTCATTACGCGTGCGATATCCGGTCCGGTGCGTCAGGGCGTGGCTATGGCCGATGAAATTGCCAAGGGTGATTTTTCACAACGTCTGAACCTTGATCGCAAAGATGAGGTTGGTTTGCTGGCCAATGCGCTTGACGGGATGGCCGCTAATCTGCAGAAGAAGGCCGATCTGGCAGAGACCATTGCTGATGGCAACCTTGATGTCAAAGTTGAACTGGCCTCAGAGAAAGACCAGCTTGGGCTTTCGCTGCAGCGGATGACCGATAGCCTTAATGAAATATTCAGCCAGGTGCAGACTGCGTCTGAGCAGATCGCTACTGGTGGAGGCCAGGTCTCCGATGCCAGTCAGTCTCTTTCGCAAGGGGCGACGGAGTCAGCTGCTTCGCTTGAAGAGATCACCAGCTCAATGAACTTGATGGCAGGTCAGACCAAGCAGAACGCCGAGAACTCCAGACAAGCAAATCTGCTTTCAGATGAAGCCCGCGATGCAGCTGAAAAAGGGAATGAACAGATGCAGAGCATGGTGCGTGCGATGGTTGAGATCAACGATGCCAGCCAGAACATCAGCCGAATCATCAAGACTATCGACGAGATCGCCTTTCAGACCAACCTGCTGGCACTGAACGCGGCCGTCGAAGCTGCCCGCGCTGGGCAGCATGGCAAAGGTTTTGCCGTGGTCGCAGAAGAGGTGCGTAACCTGGCAGCCCGTAGTGCTAAAGCCGCCGAGGAGACCGCTGAGCTCATCGAAGGGAGTGTTGAAAAAACCGGCAATGGCACTCAGATCGCCAATCAAACCGCAACTGCACTTGAGGAGATCGTCAGTGGTATCGGCAAGGTGAGTGATCTGGTGTCAGAGATTTCAGCTTCGAGCAATGAGCAAGCTGATGGCATTTCGCAGGTCGATCAGGGGCTGACTCAAATCGATCAGGTCACCCAGCAGAATACCGCCAGCGCCGAAGAGAGTGCCGCTGCTGCCGAGGAACTGGCCGGCCAGGCGGAGTCGTTGCGTCACCTTATGAGCCGCTTCAAGTTGCGCCAGAACCTCAACAGTTATCAGCAGCCTGCAGTAAGGCCACCTGCAACACCGATTTCCAACGTTGGTTGGGGAGATATGGTTCAATCAGCGCCCCCGGCTGAACCCGACTATCCGCAGGTTCAGATATCTCTTGATGATAGCGATTTTGGTAAGTATTAACTCGGATATTCAGTCCTGAGTTGGAACCTTAAGAGGTTGTTTGAGGTTGCTCCCTGAAGGGACGTTTTGAAGAAGAACTTAATAAATCAGGTCCTCAGATTTTATTCTGAGGGCCTTTTTTATTTATCAAGGATATTACTGACCGTTTAGACCAAGTGGGACATCAAGTCGCTTCTGCGTAAAGGTTATTTCGGTTATCTTCAGTAACATTGTGGTGGCTCAAGATGAGAGAAAAGTATTGAAATCAAGGGCAATACGACTGGGCATGGTTACCAGTGCCTCAGCGTTCTATGGTTTAGTCAGCAGCTTTTCCATCTGCCAAATATCATTCAACGAATTTTGTATGCTAGAATCTTAAAATAATATTTTTTATTAATGCGTATCTGCTAGCAGTTTCAAACTGCCCTTCTTTGTGGGAGGACCATGTAGCGACGCAACTTTTATCCAGAGGTGAGTGACAATTTAATATGGAACCAACTCAAAATCATTTCGATGTCATCGTTATTGGTAGCGGACCCGGTGGAGAAGGAGCTTCAATCAAGCTGTCGAAATCTGGGAAGTCGGTCGCTCTTATTGAAAGCCACTCCTTGGGGGGGGGCTGTACCCACATGGGGACGATCCCGAGTAAGACCCTTATCCATGTTGTCAGACAGTATTCAGCACAGAAAAAAAGCCGATTGTTCAGCCAGATGCAGCAGTTGCCGAAGGTTACTGCCGCAGATCTTATGGCCGAGGTTAAGGATGTCGTTGAGCAGCAGGTCAAGGATCGTGCTGGGTTTTATGAGCGCAACGATGTCGATGTAATCGAGGGCTATGCTCGCTTTGTCGATGCACACCGCGTCGAAGTCTCTGACAGCTCTGGGCTTCAGCGACAATTTACTGCTGATTTTTTCGTGATAGCTGCGGGCTCGCACCCTTATCGGCCGGAAGACATCGATTTTGACAACTCCCGTGTGGTCGACAGCGATACCATCCTGCAGATGGGTGAGCTTCCAAGTACATTGACAGTCTATGGTGCTGGCGTGATTGGCTGTGAATACGCCTCTGCGCTGAAAGACCTGGGGGTGAAAGTCAATCTGGTCAACACCCGGGAGCGTCTGCTTGAGTATCTGGATGAAGAGATCTGCAACGCACTCAGTTATCACATGCGAGATGAACAAGGGATTTTGATTCGCCAGAATGAAGAGTATGAGCGGGTTGATGTTACTGAGTCCGGAGTAGTCCTGCATCTCAAAACCGGTAAAGTTATCAAGTCGGACATGCTGCTCTGGGCTAATGGGCGTACGGGAAATTCGTTTGGGATGGGCTTGGAGGAGCTTGGGATCAAGGTTGACCATCGCGGAAATCTTTCAGTCAATCCCGCCTATCAGACCGACCAACCGCACATCTATGCTGTGGGTGACATCGTCGGGTTCCCCAATCTGGCGAGTGCAGCTTATGATCAGGGGCGCTTTGCCGGGACACATATTGCGGAAGGTTTTTGCGATGAGCACCTCGTCCGGGATATCCCCACCGGAATCTACACCACGCCGGAAATCAGCTGTCTGGGGGGAACAGAGCAGGAACTGACTGAGCAGCGCGTCCCTTATGAAGTGGGACATGCTTTTTTTCGTAACCTGGCCCGCGGTCAGATCACCGGTCACAAGGCGGGGATGCTTAAGTTGCTCTTCCACCGTGAGACCCTCGAGATTCTCGGTATCCACTGTTTCGGCCATAACGCCGCGGAAATCCTGCATATTGGTCAAGCGATCATGGCACAGCCAGCACCGCACAACAGCGTCAAATATTTCATCAACACCACTTTCAACTATCCTACTATGGCAGAGGCCTACCGGGTCGCTGCGCTCAACGGGTTCAACCGGCTTTAATCGCTTAAACACGAGCTTCCCTCCTTGTCTCTGGGGAGCTCGTCTCTCCCAGGATGAAAGCTTTAGTTGAATCTATTAAACTGCAGATATTTCTTGGTTGATAATTATGACCTATCTAGTTAGGATTGAAGCGCTTGAATGGTCTTCTTTGTCGAGTCTTGTGAAATTAGAAGTGAAGTGTTTCACGGTGTTGTACTTTGAAAAGAATTAGATATGATTTTTGCTGCACTTTCTGAGGAGAAAACCCAAGTTTTCGGATAGAAATTCCAACAACTTCAACCCAAAAAGGTGTCGTCCCATGCAAATTCAATCATTCAATCCACCCGTTCGTACTCTGCTGGGCCCTGGGCCTTCTGACGTTCACCCCCGAATTCTTGCGGCGCTTTCCCGGCCAACTATTGGTCACCTGGATCCTGCCTTTATCGAGCTGATGGACGAACTCAAAGAGCTGCTCCAGTACGCTTTTCAAACCGAGAATGCTCTGACCATGCCGGTCTCTGCCCCGGGTTCAGCCGGGATGGAAACCTGTTTCGTCAACCTGGTTGAACCGGGAGACAAGGTTATCGTTTGTCAAAACGGGGTCTTCGGTGGGCGGATGAAAGAGAATGTCGAGCGCTGCTCCGGTGTCTCCGTAATGGTCGAAGATACCTGGGGGGAAGCGATTGATATCAATAAAGTTGAAGAGGCTTTAAAGGCAAATCCCGATGCCAAAATTGTTGCTATGGTTCAGGCTGAAACCTCGACAGGCGCCCAGTCTGATGTGGCTGCGCTGGTCAAACTAGCCCATGCGCATGACTGTCTGGCCATCGTCGATGCCGTGACCTCGTTGGGCGGAACTCCGATCAAGGTGGATGAGTGGGAGGTTGACGCCATCTACTCAGGATCTCAAAAGTGCCTTTCATGCACGCCAGGCCTTTCACCGGTCAGCTTCAGTAAAACCGCCCTCGAAAAGATCGGTAATCGCAAAACCAGGGTACAAAGCTGGTTCATGGATTTGAGTCTGGTCATGGGGTATTGGGGGACAGGGACCAAGCGGGCTTATCACCACACTGCTCCGGTCAATGCCCTCTACTCTCTCCATGAATCGCTGCTGATGTTGAAAGAAGAAGGGTTGGAGAATGCCTGGGCGCGCCATCAGAAGAACCATCTGGCGCTTAAGGCCGGCCTGGAGGCTATGGGGCTCTCCTTCATCGTTAAAGAGGGGGACCGTCTGCCACAACTGAACGCTGTTACGATTCCTGCCGGAGTCGACGATGCCGCGGTGCGTGGCCGGTTATTGAAGGAATATAATCTGGAGATCGGCGCCGGGCTTGGTTCTTTGGCCGGAAAGGTCTGGCGCATCGGGCTGATGGGGCATTCTAGTCGGCCCGAAAATATCCTGTTGTGTATCGGCGCGCTGGAATCTGTGTTGGGGGATATGGGCGCTGATATCAAAACTGGCGTTGCTCTGTCTGCCATGCAAAAGGCTTTGGCTTGAAATATCACGCTGTCTCGTGTTGGTTCTCATAATAAAAGAACCATAATTTAGGAAGCTATTGACTTAGAGACCCTCAATAGCATTAAATGACCAAATTGGTAGCATATGGAAGCCCACCATTTGACCCGCGGTGAACAAATTTTCATCGTAGCAGGGGGAGGACCTGATGAGTACGACAGCAACGACCAACGAAGGCCAGGGGCTGCAGATCCGAGAAAATCTAGCGGAAGAATTTTCGGATGTCTATACTCCGGAAGCGCTAGCCGCTCTGACCTTCATGGCGCAGTTTAATGACGAACAGAAGCGTTTGATGGTTGAACGGACCCAGCGGCGCACAGCGCGGATCAAAGAACGCAAACCGGTCACCTTCCTCGATCCCAAAGCAGTCATCAAGGGGACCGACATCTCGGTTCAGGATGCGCGTGACGGCAAGTTTATCGGCGCGGTCATTCCGCAAGACCTGCAACGGCAGTGGATTCAGGGAACCGGGCCAGCGGCTAAACCGAACTCTCCGGTGAAGGCCAACCTGCGCAATGTCTCCTATGCACTGCTCTCCGGCGCTGACGGTTGGATGTTCGACGGCGAAGATGCCCTGGGGCAGATTACGACCATGTCCCTCGACAATCAGCGCAGCCTCAAACTGGCTATCGCACAGGATCCCCTCTTTCTTGAGGTCGCCGAGTCGGTCTCTGTTGAAATGAATAACTGGTCGCGAGATTTCTTTGGCCGCGAGATCATCAGCGACTGGCGGGGCCAGCTCAGCTTCACAACCAAGATTTTCCGTGCGCGCGGGCTGCATCTGGACGACCGTCATATCCGGGTCGCTGGCAAGTCATTCTCGGCCTCTATCGTCGATATGACGCTCTATGTGGTGAATAACTATAAGGCTTTGCAAAAAGCAAAATCTTCGATCGTGCTCTATCTTCCGAAAATTCAAACTGCTGAAGAGGCTGGCTTCTGGAACCGTCTGCTCCGAGCTCTGGAAGGTTATCTTGCGCTGAAGGTCGGGACGATCAAGGTTTATGTGCTGGTCGAACAGCTGGAACAAACTTTCCAGTTGATGGAGATCCGCGCTGCTCTGGGGGAGCATTTCGTCGGCTTCAACACCGGCCGCTGGGACTATATCAACAGTGTCTCCGATGCGACCAGCTGGGATGAGGATTTTGTCAATCCCAATATTGAATCAATCACCATGACCTACGGTTATATGCGTAATTATGAAGATCGGGTTCGCCGTGCAGTCAATACCCCGGATCTCAATGGCAACTTCGCCCTCTGGCAGGGGGGGATGGAGCCAAATATTCCGGTCGGCTCGAAAGAGGGCGTGGCGAGCAGCATGGTGAAGGCCAAAGCTGGCGCCGAGCGTGAGCAACGCGAGGGGGCCAGTGGTAAGTGGATTGCGCACTGGAAGATGGCGCATATCATTCGCCCGGTCTGGGAAGAGGTTGGCGAGGCTAATCAGCTTGGGCGCAAGTTTACTCCGCTCGGCTACAGCGCAGAAGATGCGGCAGGGCTGACCCTGCTCGAGCCCGCCCCGCGCACCGTACGTGGCGCGCGCAATCTGCTGAGCGTGGCTCTGCAGTACGGTAACGCCTTTGGCCAGGGGCTGCAGGCTGCCGCGCTTAAGCCCGCTGATTTCTTCGGCAACGATGACATCCTCTATCTGATGGAAGATATGGCAACTGGCGAGATCCGCCTGAGCATCCTCTGGGAATGGGTCCACAAGGGCGCAGTCCTGACCGAGAATGACGCCGAGAGCGGCCTTAAGGCTGGTGAGGTCTTCAGCCTTGAGATCTTCGCCCGGCTGCTTGAAGAGGAGTACGCCAAACTTCTGGCCGCCGACAACCGCGACGTTTACGAGAACTCCAAGACCACGACCCTGCCGATAGCCCGCGCTATTGTCGAAGCCTATGTCCTCGATCCGGTCAAGGTTCCCTGGTACATCGATCTGCTGAATATCAATCTGAACAACGACGACCTCGACCTGGCCAGGCAGCGGATTGACCAGTATCTGACCGCTTACAAAAAAGACGGCACGCGGATCACCGAAAATCTCGATACATTGGCGAACGGCAACAGGAGGGAAGCATGAGTACATTTTCTGAAGAGGTAAAAGCCACCCGCGACTGGTTTGCCAGTCCGCGTTTTAAGGGAATCTTACGCCTGTTCACCGCTGATCAGGTGGTTGAGCAACGCGGGACTATCCCCGTCGATTATACGATTGCACGCGATGCGGCATCGGCTTTTCATAAGCGCCTGCTCGAACTGTTCGGCGAGGGGAAATCGATCACCACCTTTGGCCCATACTCTCCAGGTCAAGCGGTGACCATCAAACGAATGGGGATCGAGGGGATCTATCTTGGCGGCTGGGCGACCTCGGCCAAAGGCTCTATGAACGAAGACCCGGGACCAGATTTGGCCAGTTATCCTCTGAGCCAGGTGCCTGATGAGGCCGCACCTCTGGTGCGTGCGCTGATGGCGGCCGATCGCAATCAACACTTCTTGCGCCTGCGGATGACGGAGCAACAACGCAAAGATACGCCGGCCATCGATTATCGTCCCTTTATCGTTGCTGATGCCGATACTGGCCACGGTGGTGATGCCCATGTCCGTAACCTGATCCGTCGCTTCGTTGAGGTCGGCGTACCGGGCTATCATATTGAAGATCAGAAACCGGGAGTCAAGAAATGCGGACACCAGGCCGGCAAAGTACTAGTGCCGGTCGATGAGCAGATCAAACGTCTCAATGCGGCGCGTTTTCAACTCGATGTCATGCAGGTGCCGGGGATCATAGTGGCCCGGACCGATGCTGAAGCGGCGACCTTCCTCGATGGCCGTGGTGACGAGCGCGACCAGCGCTTCATTCTCGGCGCGACCAGTACCAATATTCCCAACTACAAGACCTCGTTTTTGGCAGTTATGCGCCAGTTCCACGCCAAGGGGGTACCGCAGATCAATGGTCATCTGATGTATCGCATCTCGGATGAGGCTTACGCCAAGGCCGATGCCTGGTTGGACAAAACAGGCCTCTCCACCGAAATCGATGCCCGTATCAAGGCGATGCCCGATCAGAACACCGCCGCGATCACCGCCGCCCTTGACGATGCCTCAACCCGTCTGCTTGAGCTCTGGCAAATGGAGGCCAGCCTCAAGACCTACGGCGAAGCCGTGGCTGATGTCATGGCATTTCATATCGATGAGGGGGCAGAAATCCCGATGACCATCGACGAATGGCACAGCTTCGTTGAGACCGCCTCCTTCGTTGAGGCACGCGAGAAGGCGCGTTCGCTAGGGTTCAATATCATCTGGAACTGCGATATCGCGCGTACTCCCGAAGGCTATTATCAGGTCCGCGGCGGCATCCCCTACGCCGTTGCCAAGTCTCTCGGTGTGGCTCCTTTTGCCGACATCATATGGATGGAGACCAAGACTGCCGATCTGCCGGACGCCAAGGTTTTCGCCGATGCCATCCATGCGGTCTATCCCGACAAGATGCTGGCTTATAATTTATCCCCCTCTTTCAACTGGGATTCAACCGGTATGAGCGAGGAGGAGATGCGCGCCTTCCCGGCTGAGATCGGTAAGCTGGGATTCGTATTTAACTTCATCACCTATGGTGGGCATCAGGTTGATGGCCTCGCCGGTGAGGAATTTGCTCAGGCCCTCAAAGAAGACGGTATGCTGGCGCTGGCCCGTCTGCAGCGCAAGTTACGTCTGATCGATTCGCCTTACAAAACCCCGCAGACTTATGTTGGCGGGCCGCGTTCGGACGCCGGATTGATGGCAACCACCGGCGGCACCGCAACCACCAAGGCGATGGGCAAGGGTTCGACCCAGTTCCAGCACCTGATCGAGACCGAGGTGCCACCCCGGCGACTCGAGGACTGGCTCAAGCAATGGAGCGGACATTACAATCTCGATTCAAAGTTGCGGGTCAGACTCAGACCACATACCGCTGGTTCTGAACTGCTCGAGTTGACCCTGGTCGATGATCAGGATAACAAGATGGCCAACATTATCTTCGCCGTGCTGCAGGATCGGCGCTTGCGCAACATGTTGTCGATTCGAGATCAAAATACCTTTAGCGAAGATTTCCGTCAGAAGCGCTTGATGACCCTGATCACGCTATTTTTGATTCACCGTTACAAGGCGGTTTCGGTCCACTATGTGACCCCGACCGAGGATAATCTGCATCAGGCCGAAGGGATGCGAGCACTCGGTCTCTATGGCGAGATTCGCACCGAGGTTGGTGAAATTATTGTGGCGCAGGTCGATGAGGATTGCGTACAGAAACTGGTCAAGACCGAGAGTAAGGAATTGACGAAACTGATCACCAAGAGCTAGAAGATTTGGCCGTTTTTGATCAATGCGAACTGAAAAAGGGGCGCCGCATGTGGGACGCTCCTTTTTTTGTGATGCGAAAAAAGCCAGCTTAGATGAGCCCTGGATAGTTGGGCTGGTTGAGCCGCTGGCTGCTGACCAGGCTGAGCAGATCAGAGTCGTTCAACGCACGTTTTTTCTTCTGAGCCAGATCGCGCACAGAGTGCAGCATCCGCTCAAGTTCGCGGCGGCCCAGACCGATACCCAACCGTGACAGGCGTGTGTTCAGGCCGTGGCTGCCAGAATGTTTGCCGATCACCAGGTGGCTCTGCAACCCAACCTCAGCCGGATCAAAGCCTTCATAATTGCGCGGATTCTTGATCACGCCATCAGCGTGCAGCCCCGATTCGTGGGAGAAGACCCGCTCACCGACCACCGCCTTCCACTCCGGCACCGGGCGATTACTGGAACGGCTGACCAGTTGTGAAATCTCGACCAGACGACTGGTGTCGATGGCCAGCTCTTTTCCGCAAGCATGTTTGAGCCCCATCACCACTTCTTCAAGTGCTGCATTGCCAGCTCTCTCTCCCAAGCCGTTGACTGTGGTGTTAACAAACTGCGCCCCGGCGCGCAAACCGGCAATTGCGTTGGCGGTCGCCATGCCGAGGTCGTTATGGGTATGAATCTCCAGCGGCAGATCAACCTGACTGCGCAACGCACTGATCCGCTCATAAGTTGTAAAAGGATCAAGTATCCCCAGAGTGTCGCAGTAACGGAAGCGATCTGCTCCTTCGGCGCGCGAAATTTGCAGCAGTTCAACCAAAAAATCATGGTCGGCACGACTGGCATCTTCGGCACCAACCGAAACATAAAGATCATGCTGCTTGGCGAAGCCGAGGGCTTGCTTGAGTTGCTCTTTAACCCAGTGCCGATTTTTACGCAATTTCTGAGTGATATGAAGATCTGAAACTGATATTGAGATATCAACCGCCTTAATCCCGGTTGCCACGGAAGCTTTGATATCTGAAATCAGGGCGCGATTCCAGCTGAGCAAGCGGGCGTTCAATCCAAGCTCAACCAGGGCACGCACATCGGCTTGCTCTTCAGCCCCCATCGCCGGGATCCCGCACTCCAGTTCACCCACACCGATTTCATCCAGAGCGCGGGCAATCTCGATTTTCTCAGCGCGCGAAAAAACCACGCCAGCAGTCTGTTCGCCGTCACGCAGAGTGGTATCGTCGATGACTATGTCTTGATTCAAATTTTCATACATATCAACCTCACAAACGTAAAAACCCCGGACACGTTGAACTGTGCTCGGGGCAACATTGCCGAAATTCGGCGGCTTTGCCGAAAGTGATATTGATTATGAATTGAGCAATTCCCGTGCCTGTTTAGCAACTGGCATGAAACCTAAGTTCAGGAAGGCTGTGATCAATAATACTGCACAATTATTCGGCAGCAGTGCAGTATTGTGCCTGCCCAATAGCACGAATCTGTTGTCGGCAAGCGAAAGTACCGCTGAAACTCAGGCGTCGACAAACTGGCAAGCCTCTTGCTGATAGAGAGCCTTGGTTACAAGGTTGTAGCTTCCCTTATCCCTCCCAATGATGCGACGGATCCAATCTCTGAATCAGAAAAAGAGGTTTGTCGTGTCGCAAAAACCCAAAATAAAAGAACTGCTCGACGAGAGCGCCTGCGCCCACAATAAAACCAAAACTCAGGCATGTAACGCACCGACCCCAGGCGCAACGACTGGTGGTTGCGCCTTTGAAGGGGCACAGATTTCACTCTTCCCCTATGCCGATGCCGCCCACCTGGTGCACGGCCCGATGACCTGCCTCGGCAGCAGCTGGGAGACCCGCTCCACCCAGACCGATTGGCCGGGGCGCGATCTGACCCAGATGGGCTTTACCACCGATGTCAGCCTGAATGATGTGGTCTTCTCCGGCGAGCAGAAGCTAACTGAAGCGATCGATTACATTATGCAGCAGTACGCGCCCGAGGCGGTCTTTGTCTATTCGACCTGCGTCACCGCGATGATCGGTGATGATATCGATCTGATCTGCAAACAGGCAAGCGAGAAATATGCTGTGCCAATGGTGCCGGTGCATGCTCCCGGCTTTGTCGGCAGCAAGAATCTTGGGAGTCGCCTGGGCGGCGAGGCAGTGTTGCGCAACCTGATTGGCACCCTTGAGCCCGAAACAACGACCCCTTTCGACATCAACCTGATCGGCGAATATAACGTCACCGGCGACATGTGGCAGTATTCTCATCTGCTCGATGAACTCGGAATCCGTGTGCTGTCGACCTTAAGTGGTAACGGGCGGGTTAAGCAGATCCGCAGCGCCCATCGCGCCAAACTCAATGTCATTGTCTGTGCGAAATCGTTGATCTCGCTGACGCGCAAAATGCAGGAGCAGTACGGTATTCCATCGATTTCCCTCTCCTTTTACGGCAAGCGCGACACCTCAAACGGCCTCCTGGCGATCGCCGAAGCACTGGGCGATGCGGATCTGATTCTGCGCACTAAAAAACTCATTGTCCGTGAAGAAGCGCTGCTTGAAGAGAAACTTAACCCTTACCGTAAAGTCTTTGCCGGTAAGAAAGCCGTGCTCAATACCGGTGGCAACAAGACCTGGTCGATCGCTGCAGCCCTGCAGGACCTGGGGATTGAGGTGGTCGCTACCGCAGTAAAGAAAGCGACTGAGGATGATCGCGCGAAAGCGCGGCAGACTCTGGGTAAGGATGGTGTTCTGATGATGAACCCCGGCGCAGAGCAGGCCAAGTTGATTGAAGAGAAGGGGGCACACCTGCTATTGGCAGGGGGCCGCTCGCTCTATACTGCGATTAAAAAGGGGATCGCTTTTGCTGACGTTAACCAGGAGAAGAAGAAGAGTTACGGCGGCTATGACGGCCTGCTGAATCTGGCCGAAGACCTGAAGAATTCTTTGGAAAACCCGGTCTTCAAATTGGCCGCACGGAGGGCACCATGGGAGAAGTAATCCATAAAAAAGTCAAATCTCTACAGGTCAATCCTTTCAAACTGAGTCAGCCGATGGGCGCGACTCTGGCTTTTCTCGGCGTTGATCGTTGCATGCCGCTGATGCACGGGGGCCAAGGGTGCACCAGTTTCACCAAGGTCTTCTACACCCGGCACTTCTGCGAGCCGATTGCCATCCAGACCACGGCGGTGACCGATGCTCTGGCGGTGCTTGATGGTGGTGATTACAGCATCGTCGAGTCGGTCAAAAATATCTGTAAAAAGGTCACTCCGAGTTTGATCGGCCTGCATACCACCGGCCTGCCGGAGACCAAAGGGGATGACATTGGCGGTGTCGCTTCCAAGGTTGAATATCCATTGGTTTATGTCAATTCTCCCGATTACGAAGGGGGCCTCGAAAGCGGGTGGGCGCTGACTTGTCAGGCACTGGTTGAGCAGTTGGTCGAACCCTGCGAGCGGATCAATGACAACAAACTTGTGCTGCTGCCGCATGTCAGTCTGCAGCCGATCGAGGTCGAGAAGATCAAAGAGTTCATCGAGAGCTTCGGGTTCAATGTGTTTGCACTACCCGATCTCTCCTCCTCGCTGGATGGACATCTGGGTGACAAGCAGGCCGCTCTCTCCAGCGGTGGCATCTCGGTCGAGGAGATCAAATCTTTGGGGGATGCAGGGCTGGTGATTAGTGTCGGTGATTCGATGCAGGCCAGCGCAGCAGCACTTCTAAAAAAAAATCCCGAGATGCGCCATCAGCATTTTGAGCACCTCCAAGGGCTTGAAGCTACAGACGCTCTGGCCGAGTTGATGCAGGCCAAAACCGGCTTCAGCGGACCGCCCATGCTTGTTGCTCGCTGGCGTCAACGTTTGCAGGATGCCATGCTCGATAGCCATTTTTCCCTCGGCCAGACCCGATTTCTGGTCGTCGCTGAACCGGACCAGATCGCCGGAATCTGCCAGTCGCTTTATGACACCGGTGGCAAAGTCTCGTTAGCAATTTCAACCGTTGATTCCCCACAGCTGGAAAAGATCAAAGCCGAAAAAGTGCTGGTCGGTGATCTGGAAGATGCCGAGCGTCTGGCTGATAACTATGATGTGATCATCGGAAACTTTCATTGCGAAGCGCTCGCACATCGGATGCACAAAGGATTGGTTTTACGCGGCTTCCCCAACTGGGAAGAAGTTGGCAACCCACTTAAAAATGATGTGCTCTATGAGGGTGGGGCGTACTTTTTGTTTGAGTGTGCAAATGCAGCGACGGTATGGCGGACACACCAACAAGCGTCATAGAAATAAAGGTTATATCCGCTCTCCCCGTGTGACGCAGCCGCAACGGAATAGAGATCGAGAGGAATTCGAACGAAGATGTTTGAGCCGCAGGCGAGTTTCTGAGTGAGCTCACAATCGGCATGCAGCGCAGGGCACCCGCGTCAGCGGGCAAGAAGTTCGGGCGCGCTTCTTTGCTTACTTTCTCGTCGCGTAACAAGAAAGTAAGGCGCCGAGCGGGGGCGCAACCCTGCGAACTTGATCTTGATTATGACTTTGTCCACGCAAGGGGAATCACCATGTCCACCTACACCGAAACCATCATCAAATATGCCAGCGACGACAGCCACGCCGGCACTCTTGACAGGCCTGATGGCATTGGCGAAGTCGGCCTCGGGGCCAACGAGGTCGGACAAAAACTTGCGGTTCGATTTGCTCTTCAGGTTGAGCGGGATCTTGTCAAGCAGGTGCGCTACCAGGTTTTTGGTTGCGGTTTCACTATGGCTGCTTGTGCTCTGGCAGCAGAGCTTGCTGAAGGGCAGCAGCTCGCTCATATATCGAACCTGAGTTCTACGACCGTCAGCCAAGGATTAGGCGGCCTCCCCGAAGATCGCGGCTACTGCGCCGAACTGGCGATTGAGGCCCTTCAGGCAGCGGCCCGCTGCGTTCAGCAGCAGGTTAAAACTGTCGCGACCACCCTTGACCCTTTAGTGGCAGAGCATGGCCCTTTGGTAACCGCGGATCACCCCGTCTATCGTAAGTTGATCGATAGTACGCCATATCAAGGAATCTCTGACGAAGATCGGCATCTTTTCGCCTGTCTTCTCTCTGTCGCCGATCAGGAACCTGCCCCGTTGCATCAGGCATTAGGGCTGTCAGAGTTGATGCTCGAGACCCTGCTGTTCAAGGTTTTTCCAGGTGTTGAGAGGGCACAGTTTTTTACCCAGCCAAACCTTAGCACCGAAAAGGCTCCCGAGATTAATCCTGAGTTACAAACCCTATTGACCGGTTTTCTAAGCCAGGACAAAGTCGGCTGGCCACAGTTCGCTTCGCTTGCCCTTGCCCAGATTATTGCTGCGCGCGCGGCCCACCCCGGCCACCTCTGGGTCGCTATGGGCTTGTTCGAACGTCCTCAGCTGAGCAGCGCTATCAGCCGCCATCTCCCCGCACTTTTAGTCGCCAACGACAAGCAGATGCGCTGGAAACGTTTCCTCTTCAAACGGCTCTGCGATCTCAATGGCGCGGTGATGTGCAAGTCGCCGGTCTGCGGAGATTGTAGTGACTATGCAATCTGTTTTGCGCCCGAGGGCCAATAAGATAGTGCCGCACTCAGCTTGCTCGATCAGATAGAGCGTGAGTGTTGCTGAGTTGTGAAGGTATCTCCAGCAGGGAAGGAATACTAGAATGGCACAGATAATTTTCTGGGAAAAACCGGGTTGTAAAGGGAATAGTCGGCAAAAGGAAACTCTTCTCGCCTCAGGCCACGAGATTGATGTCCGGAATATTCTGACCGAAGCCTGGACCCCACAACTGCTGGGGATCGGCCGGTCAGCGACTGGTTCAATATGACCAACCTGCGCGTCAAATTCGGTGAAATCAGTTCGGCGGAAATCGCAGTGGATAAGGCTCTGACGATGATGGTCGAAGAGCCTCTGTTGATTGTGCGCCCGCTGATGCAAGTTGGTGAACAGCGGCGGGCTGGCTTCGAGGTTGAACAGGTGCATAACTGGATCGGCCTGAGTCTCGATTCAATCGGTGAACGGGACCCCAAAAACTGCCCCCCTGTGTCGCAACAGCACCCTGAAAGACAACGCTTACGTAACGATCTGATCAGAGATTTTCCTGAAGAAAGGCAATAATATGACCGCACTGGATGAAGCGTTGGAACAATATTTACAGGATGACGAACATCAATCCGCCTATTACGACATTGTTCTCAATACCGATTTCTATATTCCTCTTGACGATGAAGATACGGCAACGCCCTTAGGAGAGAAAGAGTCTGTCTCTCCTTTGGTGGTTGAAAGCGAGGGGAAATCCTACATGGTGCTGTTCGACACCGAGAAAGGGCTTACGGCCTGGGCCAAGCGACCAGCCAATTACGTGATCCTGGCCGGATTTAAAGCCGTTGAAACTTCAGTGCCTGATCTTCACTGGGCGGTGAATTTCGGTGGAGATTACGCCAAGGAGTTTGTCCCGGAGGAGATAAGCTGGCTGGTGGAGTCTATCAACGCTTCAGAAGAAGAGGCTGAGGTTAAAGCATATTTTTTTGGACTTTGTTAGTGGCTTACGAGTTGATTTCAATTCTCACTGACCCTCGCCTCGAAATTCTTTAGAAAAGTGAGGTTTGCGTTAAATTCTATCTGAGACAAATTATGAGATCTGCGTCAGGTGGGTTCAGACCCCGTATCAAAGCTTTCAATATTCGAGATCAGAAACTTATTGCATAAGTATGACTCAAGCTCTTTATAACTCCCGTTAAATATGTGGGTAACCCCTTTGCTGATTTCGCTTTTAAAAATTGAACATTTTCAAAAAATTTAAATAATCGCATTTTTGTATGCTGCGCATTAAATTAGTGTTAGAGGTGGATAATTGTGGAGTTTAGTATCGAGAGACTTGCCTGGTAAATAATCCGTACTTGAGGAGGGGATTTATGAAATCTTTTATTCTGGCGATTATCTGCTGCGTACTTCTTACATCATGTGGGGGTACGAAAATCCTCAAAAAACCGGTACCGCTGAATCTTGAAACACCCTTCACCAGCCAGTCAGATGACTCGATTACAGTATCCTTAGATGGGGTTATTTTCAGGGACGGGCCGGGAACCTGGGCAAAGAATGTGGACTGGGATGAGTATCTGATTTCTGTTACAAACAATACGGATGAGGATGTCATACTTGATGACGTGGTCGTTGTCGATTCGATTGGAACCGAACTTCATACCAACTCTGACCGCAAGGAACTTGTAAAGGCGAGCAAGGAGACTGTGACTCGCTATAAGGATATTGGACTTGAGGTAAAAGCAGGGCTAAGACCCGGCCAAATACTCGGCAGAGGTGCGGCAACAACAGGAGGAGTCGCTCTAGCTACGGGGATGGTGGGTACCAGTGTTGGCGGATGGGCTGGAGTTGGTGTATGTATGGGAGGAGTTGCCATTGCGGTGGTGGCCGTTCCTGCCATGATTATCTATAGTTTAGTTCGCATGGGGAACAACGATAAAGTGACAAAAGAGATCCTGGTCAGACAGACTCAAATTCCTATGACCCTATCTTCTGGATCTCGATACAAACTGGACATGTTCTTTCCTTTAGCCCCGTCACCGCAGCTGGTAAAAGTCAACTACATAAGAGGTGGTGAGCATAGGATTCTGAGCTTGGATACCAGCGAACTTTTGACTGGGCTACATGTCGGCCAGAACGAAAAATAGAACATCAAATGTAATGACTCAAACTTGACCTCACTATCAGACCCATCTTTTTTGCATCATTCGGAGTTTAACAGTTAGCCTTTATTTTTGTGACAGTTTGTCTGTGCACTCATGCTTGAATCAAGGTCAGATTCACAACGACAATCCTGGCTGGCCTTGGCCGAGTTACATGCTCCACGCAAGCCACGGCGGCGCATTAACAGACCTGCGGCGAGACCGGCGAACGCGAGTAGAAAAAAAATCAGTGCGAGCAGAAAAAGCTTCATTGTTTAACCTGATCCATAAACGCAAGAAAAGCTGGGCTTGAGTACTCTATTATCGCTTCTTTTTCGTGGATAAGAAAATAGGCGGCGATCCGGTTTTTTTCGACCAGCACACGCCCCTGTTCCTCTCCCATAACCATCAGCGCAGTCGCCAGAGCATCGGCTCGTGCGCAGTCAGGATCGAGAACCGTCACTGAGGCTAGTTTGTGCCGAATCGGCTTGCCGCTGGCGGGATCAATGGTGTGGGCGTAGCGTTGACCGTCTTCCACATAAAAGTTGCGATAGTTTCCGGAGGTTGCCAAAGCAGTGCCGCTTAGGTGCAAAATCTTCTCAACCTCGCGACTGTCTTCCTGCGGTTTTTCAATACCGACCCGCCACAGGGAGCCGTCGCCCCGTCGCCCGACGACCTGCATCTCCCCGCCAATCTCCAATAAAAAATTACTGATCCCCTGCTGCTTAAGCAAGTCCGCAAGCTGATCAACTGCATAACCCTTGGCAACCGCAGAGAGGTCAATCTGCAGCTGCGCCACCTGTTTTCTGACGGCGGGCGGGTCTTCATGTAATTCAAGCTTGGTATATCCAACCCGCGCCAATAATTCACGGATCTGTTCTGCGTTCGGGATATGTGCCTGTCGCTCTCTGGCACCAAATCCCCAGAGTTCTACCAGCGGACCGACACTGATATCGAAGGCGCCAGCAGTCAAGCTACTGATCTTTTGCGAAAGTTGAATCACCTCGGCAGTTTCTGCCGAGATGGTGAACCAATCGGTGCTCTCACGCTGGTTGAAACGCGAGATCTCAGAGTCGGGATCGTAGGTCGACATCAGACGGTTGATCTGATCGAGTCGCCGTTGCAGTTTTTCTTGCAGGGTGGCAGTGTCGATCTTTGTTGACCCGGGCAGAAGACTGAGCGACCAGGTGGTTCCCATGGTCGCGCCATTCAAATGAAGGGTTTGACTGGTTTTTTTCTGCTGACAGGCGCTGGTCAGAACCAGCAATAGTAATCCGCTGAGTAGTTGAAGAAGTAAGCGCTTCATTAAAGATCGGCCAGTCCCTGCGCATGGCGGATCATCCGTTTCATTGCCTTCTCTTCCTGATTTTTCAATGCGAGAAATAGACTCGCAGTTTTTTTGTCATGACACTTTTCGAGCAGATGATCGAAGTAATGAAAAAGGGTGGTTTTGTAGGTAATCGCCGCACACAGCAGTTGATCCAGATCTGTCCGGGCATTTTCACTAAGAATATCCGGAGCCGCAGCGGGGAATTCGATCTCCAGCCCTTTGTGCCAATAGTCGAGCGCCTGAGGAGAAGCCTCTTCACAAAACTCTTTTAAGGCCAGGGCGCGGTGCTGCTCATGATCGATGAGGTAGTCGAGCATCAACCGCACCCGGGGTGAAACTTCACCATCTAGCATATTCTGATAAAACCGGCTGACGGCCCGATGGTATTCCGGAGCCCGTTTCTTCAATATCGTCCCTGTCTGTTCAAAGCGCATCGCTTACTCCTGCTGGGTTTGCCACTTAGTACCCTGTAACCCATAATCTTTCTGATCTTGCTGGTTATTTATCGTGTCAGCTGCGTTGCGATTTTAGCTGTTTAACTACGGCTAGTCAGCTTAAATCACGCCTTGCTGATACGCCAAATTCCTGCGCAATCTTACGAAACCCTATGGATTACAGGGTACGAGGGTCAGATACCGAAATCATCGAAGAGAATATTGTCCTGCTCTACGCCAAGATTAATGAGCATCTCGGTGGCGGACTTGTTCATCATCGGCGGACCGCACATGTAGTACTCGCAGTCCTCCGGCGCGGGATGGGTGATGAGATAGTTGTCGCAGAGGTATTGATGGACAAAACCGACCGCGCCCGTCCAGTTATCTTCCGGCAAGGGTTCGGAGAGCACCAGATGCCATTCGAAATTGTCATGTTTGGCCGCCAACTCGTCAAACTCCTCAACATAAAAGGCTTCGCGCAGGCTGCGGGCGCCGTACCAGAAACTGATCTTACGTTTTGAATCCAGTCGTTTCAGTTGGTCGAAAATGTGCGAACGCATCGGGGCCATGCCAGCGCCACCACCGATAAAGACCATCTCGGCATCGGTCTCCTTGGCATAAAATTCACCATAAGGCCCGGAGACTTCGACAGTGTCACCTGGTTTCAGATTAAATATAAATGAGGACATCTGACCGGGGGGTGCATCAGGCAGTTGCATCGGCGGCGGGCAAACCCGTACATTCAACATGACGATCCCTTTTTCTTCGGGGTAGTTGGCCATCGAGTAGGCGCGCATGATGGTTTCGTCAACCTGCGACTTATATTTCCAGATATTGTATTTGTCCCAGTCATCCTTGAACCGGTCGTCAATCTCCATCTTTTCATATTCAACAACATGTTTTGGCGCTTCAATCTGGATATAACCGCCAGCGCGGAAATCGAGATCGGCTCCTTCGGGGAGTTCGAGAGTCAGCTCTTTGATAAAGGTCGAGCGGCAGATGTTGGAGCGCACCCGGCATTCCCACTTGCTGATCGAGAAGATTTCGGCGGGCAGTTCCAGCTCCAGGTCCTGTTTGACGTTGACCTGACAGGAGAGCCGGTAGCCTTCCTTCGCTTCTCGCTTGTTGATATGGGCGGTCTCGGTCGGCAAAATATCGCCACCGCCCGCCTTGATCTTGACCCGGCACTGGGCGCAGGTCCCACCGCCGCCACAGGCCGAGGGGATAAAAATATTCTGGTTACCGAGCGCGCCCAGCAGCTTGTCACCGGGGTCGACCGTCAAGCGCTTGCTGGGATCGTTATTGATATTGATGGTAATATCACCGGCGGGAATCAACTGCGAGCGAGCCATCAGAATCAAGGCCACCAGCAACAGCACGATTCCGGTAAATATCAGGACACCTAAACCTATTTCAATCATGATTTATCCTGCTTTAAGTAAATATCTTCACAATAACGATGGCTAAGCAAAATTTCGTCCGGCAAGGCTTGGTGGATTTTCAAGGACGAAGGCATACGACAGTATGTCGAGATCTTGAAAAAACGCCGTAACGCCGCAGGGCGGAGTTTTGCGACGCCATCAGAGTTGGATGCCGGAAAAGGCCATGAACGCCATAGCCATCAAACCCGCGATCATGAAGGTGATCCCAAGGCCGCGCAGGCCGACCGGCACATCAGAATATTTCATCTTCTCGCGAATCCCGGCCAGGGCCACAATCGCCAGCGCCCAGCCGGTACCGCTGCCGAAGCCGAAGACAACACTTTCGGCAAAGTTGTAATCACGCTCGACCATGAAGAGTGACCCGCCGAGGATCGCGCAGTTGACCGTAATCAACGGCAGGAAGATCCCCAGCGCGTTATAGAGCGAGGGGACGTAGCGATCGAGGACCATCTCAAGAATCTGCACGATGGCGGCAATCACGCCGATATAGCAGATCAGGCCGATAAAGGTCAGGTCGGTATCGGGGATTCCAAGCCAGGAGAGCGCGCCTGCTTTGAGAAAGTACTGGTAGATCAGGTTGTTGATCGGCACCGTAATGGTCTGCACTGCGACCACGGCAATGCCCAGACCGACGGCGGTGTCGACCTTTTTCGAGACGGCGAGAAAGGTACACATGCCGAGAAAAAATGCCAAAGCCATGTTCTCGATGAAGATCGATTTGATCAGGAGACTTAGATAGTGTTCCATCGGTTAGTTCTCCTCCTCGATCTGGTCGGTCTTCCAGCAGCGCAATGCCCAGATCAGCAGACCGATAATAAAGAAAGCACTTGGCGGCAATAGCATCAGACCGTTCGCCAGATACCAGCCACCGTCGTTGGTGGTCGGCAGAATTGTTATGCCGAGCAGTTTGCCGGCGCCGAGCAGCTCACGGAAAAAAGCGACTATCACCAGCACCAGGCTGTAGCCGACCCCGTTACCAAGACCATCGATAAAGCTGAGTACCGGCGGATTCTTCATAGCAAAGGCTTCGGCCCGGCCGAGCACGATACAGTTGGTGATGATCAGGCCAACGAAGACCGAGAGCTGCTTGCTGACACTAAAGGCGTAAGCCTTCAGAAATTGGTCGACGATGATAACCAGGGTCGCAATCACCGTGATCTGGGCAATGATGCGGATGCTGCTGGGGATCTGGCGGCGCATCAGGCTGACGGAAAAGTTGGAACTGGCGACGACAAAAGTCACGGCCAGCGACATGACAATGACTGTTTCCAGTTTGGAGGTGACCGCCAGCGCTGAACAGATGCCGAGAATTTGCAGGCCAATCGGGTTCTTGTTAAATATAGGATCAAGGAAAACATCTTTAGCCGTGCTCATAGTTTGATCCCTCCCTTTTTCAGCTTTTCGAGGAACGGCTTGTAGCCGTCTTCACCCATCCAGTACTTGAGCAGGTTGCTGACTCCGCGTCCGGTCAGGGTCGCTCCGGCCAGGCCATCGGCCTGATAAATCGCATCGGCTGAGGTTTGATCGACACTCCCTTTAAGAACTTCGACGCGGGTGTTGCCGTCCTCATCGTAGATTTTCTTCCCCGGCCATTGTTTTTTCCAGTTCGGGTTCTCGATCTCGCCGCCGAGCCCCGGGGTTTCGCCATGTTCATAGAAAGCGAAGCCCTTGACCGTATTCAGATCACTGGCCAGGGAGATAAAGCCATACATCGTCGACCACAACCCCTTACCGTGGACCGGTAGAATCAATTGCTGCAGTTGATCGTTTTCGATTACCAGATAGACATCCTTGTAGCGCGAGCGGACCTTGATCTTGGCAAGATCGCGCTCTTCCGGGATTTGGCGGTTAAATTCAGGATCACGCACCAGTACCCGGCTGTCAAAACCGGAAATATCGAAGGTGTTGGTGAATTCTGCGGTCTGCAGATCAAGGATGCGCGTCTCAATCTTACTGAACTGTTGCTCGACCGGCAGCTTCTCATCATAGAGACCTGCGGCCTGCAGGATATTTTTGCGCTTCTCCTCGATCTTGTTCTGTTCCTGGCGCGCGTGCAAACCTACTGCTGCGACCGAGACCAGAATCGAACAGATCAGGCAGAGCAGAAAAGCGACGCCCAGGACCTTGCTGGTACTATCCCTCGACATGGCGCAGCCTCCGTTTGATATGGAATTTCAAGACAAATTGATCGATCAGCGGCGCAAAGACATTGGCAAACAGGATGGCCAGCATCATCCCCTCGGGGAAGGCCGGATTCACCACCCGAATCAAAACACACATGGTGCCGATCAACAGACCGTAGAGCCACTGCCCCTCTTCGGTCATTGCGCCTGAAACCGGATCGGTCGCCATAAACACCAGGCCGAAAGCGAAACCGCCCAGCACCAGATGCCAGAGCGGTCCAAGCGCAAACATCGGGTTCGTGCTGCTGCCGATCATCACAAATAGTGTAGAGAGCGACACCGCGCCGATCAGACCGGAGAGCATGATGCGCCAGGAGCCGATTCCGGTAATAACCAGTACCGCTGCTCCAAACAGGCAGGCGAGAGTTGATGTTTCTCCCATCGACCCAGGGATCATGCCGACAAAAGCATCCCACCAGCTGGTCATGGCAGTCACGGCAGCGACGCCACCTTCAGCCGCCCGACTGAGTGCGGTCGCGCCACTGAAACCATCGACCGCAGTCCAGATGCTGTTGCCGGAAATCTGGGCGGGGTAGGCAAAAAACAGAAAGGCTCGACCGGTCAGCGCCGGATTGAGGAAGTTCTTGCCGGTCCCGCCGAAAATCTCCTTACCGATCACCACGCCGAAACTGATCCCCAGCGCGACCTGCCACAGCGGCAGGGTCGGTGGGCAGATCAACGGAAAGAGTGAACCGGTGACCAGAAAGCCTTCGTTCAGGTCATGGCCGCGCACCATGCAGAACACTGATTCCCACATCCCCCCGACAATATTAGTCACCAGATAGATCGGTACGAACCAAACCGCGCCGAACATCAGGTTGTCGACCAGGCTGTCGGGGTTGCCGGCATAACCGAGCAGTGCGAGTAAAGATCCGCGCCAACCTTCGACCGCGCCACCGGTTAACTGGAGCGCGCTGTTGGCCTGAAACCCGGTATTCCACATCGCCATGAAGAAGCAGGGGAGCAGGGCGACCACCACCGTGATCATCACCCGCTTCAGGTCGATGGCATCACGCACATGTAGCGCCCCGTCGGTCACCTCGCCGGGGGTGTAGAGAAAGCTGTCGGCCGCTTCAAACAGCGGATAGAGCCGCTCAAGTTTTCCCCCCTTGCCGAAGTGGGGATGAAGTTTATCGAGAAAGGTCCGTAGTACTTTCATTAGCCCTCTTTTTCTATCTTCTGCAGGGTTTGACGGAGATGCATGCCGTAATCCATTTTCCCCGAACAGACAAAACTGCACAGAGCCAGATCTTCTTCGTCCAGTTCCAGACAGCCGAGCGATTGAGCCAGATCGGTGTCCCGAGTCAGGAGCGAGCGAAGTAACCAGGTTGTTTTAACCTTAAGCGGCATCACTTTTTCAAAGGCACCAATCGGAACCATGGCGCGCAGACTGCCGTAGGTATTGGTCGTTAACGCCAGTGGTCGCTTGGGCAGCAGTGTCGCGGCAAAGACCTTTTTGATCGAGAATTTTTTGAAACCAGGCAGGCACCAGCCGAGGAACTCGCGCTCTGAATCTTCGGCGATAACTGAAACCTGATTATGAAATCGACCGAGAAAATTGAGGGGTTCTATCGAACGACGACCGGCCAGAACCGATCCTGAAATGACCCGGTTCTCTCCCGGTTGGAGTTGACCTGCAACCAGATCGAAAAGCGAAGCGCCGAGGTGCGTGCGGATCAGGCGTGGCTCTGTAACCCGCGGGCCACAGAGCGCGAGGATCCGTTCCGTCAGAATACGGCCGGTCAAAAACAGATGGCCGATGGCGATCACATCCTGATAGCCGATATGCCAGACAGACCGTTGCTGATCAACCTTTTCGAGAAAATGGATATGGGTGCCGACCAGTCCAGCCGGATGACAGCCGGAAAACTCGCTGACCGTGATCCCAGCTGGAGCAGGAATCTGGGCTTCCGGTTTTTTACACAGATAGGTTTTGCCCGAAGTGAGTTGTTGGATCACTTTCAATCCGGCCTCGAACTTAGTCGTTTTCTCACTAATTACGATCGCCGGATCAGCCGCCAGGGGGTTGGTGTCGATAGCGGTGACAAAAATAGCGGCGGGACGGCTTTCCGGCTCGGGTGTTTTGCTGAACGGCCGAGTCCGAAAAGAGGTCCAGAGGCCGGAATCGAGCAGCAGTTTTTCGATCTCTGCCGCGCCAAGTTGATCGAGCTGCTCGGGAGAACTCGGGGTAAAAGTGATCTCTTCGTTCCCTTCGATTTGAATAACGATCGAAAGAAAAGCGCGCCGCTCGCCGCGATTGATCGCGATGACTTTGCCAGCGGCCGGAGCCGTATAGAGAATTTTGGGATGTTTCTTGTCAGAAAAGAGGGCCTGGCCTGACTTGACCTGATCCCCTTCGGCAACCAGTAGAGTCGGTTTCATCCCCTCATAATCGCTGCCAAGCAGAGCGACCTGCCGCACCGGCGGGCCATCTTCGACATTCAAACGAGGTGCTCCGCTGAGAGGGAGATCGAGACCTTTTTTTATCCGTATCATAGATGCGCCTTCAGGTTAAACACGGGTGAGTTCCTGCTGAGATAATTCTTCTGTAACCAACTTTGCAGCGGGTTTCATTCTGGCAAGATCTTCAGTTTCAAATAATACTCATGCCTGATCGAGATTAAGGGGAAATCTTAACACAGAAATTACTTTGATTTCACCAAGGATAGATACCCAACGACTCCAGCAGGGTTCTCTCTGGTCTGGTGGCGACTGCTTGATTGACCTCGGGGTGGAGAAGAGGGCGGCCAGTTCGGGCTCATCGGCATAGCGGGCGATGTATCGAGTCGCGGCAATTGTAAAGTTTTGCGGGCCAGCAGAGAGCTGACTGCTTTATCCTGGGCCAAGCATCCCCCTTGTCACCAGCACGATGCCATTGGTTGAAATGCGAAAGCCATTGGCCCTGTCCTGCGCGGCATCAAAACCGATCACCGATCCTTCCGGAATTTTGCAACCGCGGTCGATGACAGCGCGACGGATTCTGCAATGCCGGTTGATGACGACTCCCGGTAAAATCACCGATTCTTCAATATTCGAGAACGAATGAACCCGCACATTTGAAAACAACAGGGTTTTTTTAAGTTGCGAACCAGAGATAATGCAGCCGCCCGAAACCATCGAATCGATCGCCATCCCGCGCCGTCCATCATCATCAAACACAAATTTTGCCGGGGGCAACTGGCGCTGATAAGTCCAGATCGGCCAGTCTGGATCATAAAGATTCAGTTCCGGGTTGGGTGAGATCAGCTCCATATTGGCTTCCCAAAAAGCATCCAGCGAACCGACATCGCGCCAGTAAGCAAGCTCATTGGTCTCAGGCTTCTGAAAGGGGTAGGCATAGACCTGATGGTCCTGGATAATCGACGGAATGATGTTCTTACCAAAATCATGTTCAGAGTTAGTATCCTGTCCATCCTTTTCCAGGAGGGAGATAAGAACCTCGCTGTTAAAGATGTAGTTGCCCATGGAGACCAGACAGAGGTCAGGTTTGCCGGGAATCGGGGTCGGATGCTCAGGTTTTTCATCAAAGTGGATAATCCGGTGATTGTCGTCGACAGTCATCACCCCGAATGTTTCTGCCGCCATTGCGAGCGGCACCTCCAGGCAGGAGACGGTCATTTCGGCGCCACTTTCAACATGAGCGAGCAGCATCGGACGATAGTCCATCGTATAGATGTGATCACCGGCCAAAATCAGGACAAACTTTGGCCTTGCCGACCGTAATATGTCCAGATTCTGATAGACCGCATCTGCAGTCCCCTGATACCAGTCCTCGGAAAATTGCTGCGAGGCAGGTAAGATCTCAACATACTCTTCAAGTTCTTTTTTGAAATGGCTCCAGCCGCGCACCAGGTGACGAATCAACGAGTGTGACTTGTATTGGGTCAAGACCCCGATCCGGCGGATCCCCGAGTTGACACAATTGGACAATGGAAAATCTATGATGCGGTACTTGCCACCAAAGTAAACAGCGGGCTTGGCGCGAAAGTCGGTCAATTCATGCAGTCTGGCCCCACGGCCGCCAGCTAGGATCAGGGCGAAGGTATCCTTGGTCAGATGACTGACATAACGATAAACCACTCGAATGTCTGCTTTATCAGGCATGGCAACCTCCTTTAAAGAGTAAAGGGGTAACTCCTAACGGTCAGACAAGCATACCGCCCTTTATTGAAAAAGAAGAAGGGAGGGGATCGTTTTGTTGATCAAACGCAAAAAGAAATTGCACCTTCCTGACAATTGATAAAACACTGGTCGTACAGCTTCAGAATTATCCGAATTCACAGATATTCTCAGCCTGACACTCTTCAATTGAAACTATATCTGACGAGGTATCGTCCAATCGGATCGATTCCGGTGCTTGTTCTGGGGCTGCCACCTGAGGGAGGTATACTCATAGAGTGCTTTTTCTGATTTCTTGTCCCTTTAAAAAAAATGGTAAAATCAAATAGCTCTGGAGGTGAGAATGCCACTGAGACATCCCAATAGCCCGCTGCCGAAACGTGATGAACTTCAAACTATTTTCGAGCAGCGACGCCCCGCTTACGAAGACGCACTCTCCGGTCTCTACCGGACGGTCCGCTCGCTGCTCGAAGCAAACGGCTATACCCCGACCATCAAGTATCGACTCAAGCGCTTCAACCATTATTTCGGCAAGCTGAAAAAAATTCACAAGGGGGAAAAAGGCTGCGCAAACGGTCTGATCACCGATTTGCTTGGCCTGAGAATCATCTGCCCCTTCCTTGAGGATCTCGACATTATCGAAGATCTGCTGGCAACGCAGTTTGAGATCGTCGAGGCGGAGAGAAAAGGGGGACAAAACTCCTTTCGCGAGTTCGGCTACGACTCGGTGCACATGCTGATCAAATTTCAGGAACTGCCCCTGGATGAGCAGATTCCCCACACCGCGAATGTTTGCGAAATACAGCTCCGCACAATCCTGCAAGATGCCTGGGCCGAAGTGGAGCATGAGCTGGTCTATAAATCCGACATCGCCCTGCCTAACGAATCGATCAAGCGCAAGTTGGCCTCACTCAATGCCACTCTGACCCTCTCTGATTTGATCTTTCAGGAGATTCGCGACTACCAGAAAGAACTCAGACATCGGGGTCACAAACGGCGCAAGAGCATAGAGCAGACTCTGCTCGGTCATGACCTGATCTCCCTGACCTCTCCCGCTGAACTGGTTCGACCAGCGCCGCGCGAGTTTGAACCAACCCCCTACTCTTTGGCCGATGGGCTGGAAAAAATCATGCATAAGGCACTTAATGCCCACTATCATAATGATTTTAGTTCAGCGATTGAGCTTTACAGTCAGCTTATTGAGATGGAGATGGAGGCGCGGGTCAGAGCGATGGTCTTCAACCACCGCGGCATGGCCTATTTTTCTGTTGGCGATTTTACCCGGGCGAGCCGGGATTTTACCCTGTCCATTCAGTATGATGGAGATTGCTTCAGAAGCCTGATCAATCGGGGGCTGGTTTCGCGGATGTTGCAGCAGTTTGATCTGTCGATTGATGATTACGGCCGCGCTTTACAGCTTGATCCTTACAACCATGAAGGCTACTTCGGCAGAGCCCAGACCTTCTACGAGATTCAACTGTTCTCCAAGGCGCTGGTCGACTGCGAAAAAACCCTTGAACTCCAGCCAGATTTCCCCCCCGCTCAGCAACTGATCCAGCTCATTCATCGCGGCGTCTTTCCGCTTGAGCAAAAACCTTCATCTACATCGGGGGTAGGATAATAAAAGTTATGCCGGGTCAGTTAGAGTCAGATTTCGGCATCACAAATCAAGAAGATCCCAACCTATTGCCCTTGGCTGGGATCTTCACATAAAAGGTTTTATCTGTTTTTTGAATTTATCCAGGGTTTTCTTATATCGCTCTTGATTCCAGACTCTCCAGATCAATATCCTCGCCGACGACCCCCGCTGCATCAGCGCGGCACTGTTTACAATGGCGGGCCTGCGACAAGATCAATTCAGCCTGGTTGCGGATCATCTCCATGGTCGATTCTGATGGCATTTCGACATGAGCAAACATGCCGACCGGGATGACCGGGATGATGTTCATCATCTGCGCGCCAAGCTCACGAACCTTGACCGCCAAATCGAGGGTTTCGTGATCATTGACCCCCGGGATGTAAACATGATTGATCTTGATCATCAGCCCGGCTGCGGCTGCGGCTTTCAGCCCGGCGAACTGCTTATCGATGAGAAAACCAGCAGCTCTTTCGCCGGTAAAGCGTTCCCCCCGATAATTGATCCACTCATAAACCTTGGCCCCGGTCTCCGGCGTCAGTGCGTTGATCGTCACCGTCAAACTGTGGGTGTTGGCCGCGAGGATCTCTGGCAGTTTCTCCTCAAGCAACAGACCGTTGGTAGAAAGGCAGAGTGTCATTTCGGGGAAGGCCTCACGCACCAGACGAAAGGTTTCAAAGGTCCGCGGATTGGCGATCGGGTCGCCAGGGCCAGCGATACCGACCACTTTGAGAGGCGCGCGCCCCTTCATCTCCATATGTTTTTTGACTAGCCGGACTCGCGCGACGCCCTCTTCAGGGGAGAGAACCTTGCTGGTAACGCCGGGTCGACTTTCGTTGGCGCAGTCGAATTTGCGCTCGCAGAAGCCGCATTTGATATTGCAACCGGGCGCGACCGGCAGGTGGATACGTCCCGCCTTGCTGTGATCCCCGCCGAAGCAGGGGTGCTCGGTTTCCATCTTTGCTTTCATCATCGGGCAGCCAGTAGCCATGGTCATTGCTCCTCTTTAAAAAAAAACAAAGCCCCAAAGAGCATACTCTTCAGGGCGACGTTGCCAAATATGGTGGTCGACACTCCTTTGTGTCGCTATAGGGATTGAACTAAAAAATCTGGCAGATCGGCCACGAAAACCGGTCTGCCCCGCCATCGGCGATTGCATTCTTTGTAAGACGAATCAGGCGTGCTGACAGTCCCCTACAGCACGCCGAGCATCAGCTTTGCATTCCCCTCCGCAGACTGAGTCGTGCGCCAGTTTCAGCGCCTCGCCAATCGGACCGGATGTGACAATCGGGGTAATCCCGACTTTATGAAGTTCCTGCTTCGGCAGCTCGCCAATCATCGCGGTTACTACGACCTTGCAGCCTTCGAGTGCCGCAACAATTCCGTTGAATTGCGGATGACGAAAAGGGTGGTCAGGATCATAGAAGCAGTATTTGTCGACCGCGACCTCTTTGACCGGTTGCGGTTTGCCACCGCCGTAATCATAGATCAAAAAGCGCTCGGCGTGGCCAAAGTGTTGATCGACTTCAATTCCCGTTTTCGATGCGACTGCGATATACATTTTCATTACTCCGTAAGAAAAATGGGCGTTAGGCTCTTGGCGTTAGGCTTTGGGCCAAATCTTTTCCCAACGCCTAGAGCCTAACGCCCAGCGCCTTCCCTTATACCTCCATTGGCTTGAGCGAAAAACAGCCCTTGGGACAAGTTGACGCACAGGCCACGCAGCCGCTGCAGTTATCCGCGTTGACGACGGTCATGATCATGCGCGTTGAATCGGTCTCTTCATCGACCAGATCCTCAGGTCCCAGGCACTTGCGCGCGCAGGCCTTAAAACAGCGGCCACAGCCGATACATTTCTCTTCATCGATTGCTTCGATAAAGGCCGGGGTCCATGTGGAGCCCCCTTTGGTGGTTGAGGTTAGGTATGCCATTTGTATCTCCTTGGTTAAATTCGGTGAGGAGTCAGAAGTGAGGTGTGAGGGGAAGGAGCTTAAAGTTTTACGCTTCACCCCTCACCCTCACCCCTCACCCCTCACCCCTCACCCCTCACGCTTGCTGTCCTTAAGCATTGCCTTGCGTAGCCATGGGGGTGGATTGCCTTGCAAGACTTCTTGCAGTTTGGCCACGACTTCGGTAATCGGTTCGGCGGTTTTGCTTTTCAGCGGGTGAATCTTTTTGGCCACCAGACGAGCAGCCGCCGGGCCACCGATCTGACCGACATAGACGATGGCGCAGTCAGCCAGAGCCGCGCTCCGAGCCTCGATACGATCATCGGCATCACCATCGCCCTCATCGACCTGCAGCAAACCGGTAAACTCAGCTTTTTCAGAACCGATTTCCCAGAGATAGAATTCCTTCGCTTTACCGAAATGTTCATCGATATGAATTTTGTCCGTACTGGCGAATGCGACTTTCATGGTTAATCCTTTGCTGGCGTTGTCTCTTACGATGTCGAGTCTGCGGGTTCTGATCATGAGGCCCCCTTGGGGCGGTGAGGTGTTAGGGGTGAGGAGTGAGGCGTTAAGATCCTGACCGCCTTACCCTTCACCCCTCACTCCTCACGGTTTCTAACGCATCATCTCAAACCACTGATCTTCACAAGTCTCGTCTTTGATATCGAGGAACTTGTTGGCCAGCATCGAGAGCATGCTGATAGCACCGTTGTAGCCGACCACCGGGGTGCGGTGCAGATTGACCCGGTCGATGATCGGGAAACCGATACGGAACAGCGGAATCTTGGCATCGCGTGCCGCCCATTTGGCGTGGGTGTCGCCGATGATGCCGTCGACCGGATCAGTGACCAGCAGACTGCGCATGTGCCAGAGGTCCTTGTTGATGTATATCGAGCAGCCTTCGCCGAAGACCGAGCTGTCGAGCAGCGCCTGCATCTCCTTCTGAAACTTTTTGGTGGTCCGGGAACAGAGGATATGCCAGGGGCGGGCACCCATCTCGAGCAGAAAGCTGACGATGCCGATCAGATAATCCGGATCACCGGCAATCGCAAACTTACGGCCGTGCAGGTACTGGTGTCCGTCAGTCATGGCATCAACCGCCCGGGCGCGCTCGGCCTTGAGCACTTCAGGGATCGGCTTGTCGAACAGTTGGGAGAGCTTCAAAATGAAGTCATCGGTCTTTTTGACGCCGAACGGCAGCGGCAGAATCGCCTTTTCGCCGTCATATTCGGACTCAATCCACTTCATGGTGGTGACCGACGAATATTTCTGCATCGAGATGGTCGCCTTGCCGTTAATCGACTCGGCGGCATCTTCCAGCTTGGTGCCACCCGGGTAGAGCTTGTACTCACCGTCACAGCCCGAGTCGAAGACATCGCTGACATCGGCCAGCATGCAGTAGGGGATACCCATCAATTCAAGGATCCGCTTGTACTCGCGCAGGTTGCCGACGTTGCCGTCGAAACCGGGGATGATGTTGAGCTTGCCGGTACACTTGCCTTCAACCTTCTGCCCCTCGGTCAGGGTCTCGAGGATACTCTTGAGCATCGCGTCATAGCCGTGAATATGCGAGCCGTTGAAGCTGGGGGTGTTGGCGTAGGGGGTTGGCAACTCCTCGGGAATAAACCCTTGGGTCTTGGCATTCTTGGTATAGGCGTTTAAGTCATCGCCGATAACCTCGGGCATACAGGTGGTGAAGATCGGGATCATCTTAGGTTTGTAGATCTCGTATGCGTTCTGTAACCCTTCGAACAGGTTGTTCTGCCCCCCGAATACCGCACCGTCCTCGGTCATGGCGTCGCAGGTTGCTGCTGCTGGCTCGCGATAGTGGCGGCTGAAGGTACTGCGGAAATAAGAAGCACACCCCTGTGATCCGTGGATGAAGGGCAAAGCGCCTTCAAACCCGGTGGCGACCATCTGCGCACCAAGAGGCTGGCAGGCGTGAGCCGGGTTGACCACCAGCGCGGTCCGGGCGAAGTTTTTGACTTTATATTCTTCGCTATTGATCCAGTTTTTTACCCGTTCAACCTCTTCGGGTGAGTGTTCGGTGACTTGTTTTGGTGCAACTGCTGCTTCTGCGCTCATTGTTAACTCCTTTAAAATCGGCCTCGCGCTCGTTCGCGTTGCTCACTTAAGTCGCAAAGTCGCAGAGGAATCAAAATCAGGTTCTTCGAATTCAGCAAAAAATAAGATTCTGGGTTTCTTGGCGTCTTTGCGGCTCTGCGCGAGGCCGCTTTTGATGTCGATTTTTCTAAAAAGGTGACTTCACTAGAGACCAGGTCGGCGAGTTGATCGCCATGTCGATATCGCGGGCGAAGATCTTGAAACCTTCATAACCGTGATAAGGGCCAGAGTAATCCCAGCTGTGCATCTGGCGGAAAGGGATGCCGGCTTTCTGGAAGACATATTTCTCCTTGATCCCGCTGCCGACCAGGTCAGGTTTGAGCTCTTCAACAAATTTCTCCAGTTCGAACTCGGAGACGTCATCGTAGATCAGGGTGCCTTTGGCCATCTCCGGTGCGGTACGGTCGTAGTCATCCTGGTGAGCGAACTCGTAGCCGGCGCCGGTGATCTGGATGCCGAGATCCTCATAGGCACCGATGGTGTGACGAGGGCGTAAGCCACCGACAAACAGCATCGCGGTTTTACCTTCGAGGCGTGGTTTGTACTCGTCGGTCACAGCCTTCATCTCGGCTTTGTACTTCTTGATCACCTTCTCGACATTCTTCTTGATCTTGTCGTCGAAGCATTCGCCGATTGCGCGCAGACTCTCTTCGATTTTTGTGGGTCCGAAGAAGTTGTACTCGAGCCATGGAATATTCCACTTCTCTTCCATCACCTTGCACATGTAGTTCATCGAACGGTAGCAGTGGATCAGGTTCAGCTTGACCGCGTGGGTCGCGCCGATCTTCTCGACTTCACCATCTCCGGTCCAGACCGACTTGACGTTGAGGCCGATCTCTTCAAGGATTGGCTTGGCTGCCCAAACATCACCACCGATGTTGTAATCGCCGATCAGGGCCACATCATAGGGACCGACTTTCTCTTTGAACTCAAACTTGCCGATGATGTGGTCGCGGATCGAGTCATTCGAGATGTGGTGACCCAAGGACTGGGAGACCCCACGGAAACCTTCGCAGTTACAGGGAACCACCAGTTTGTCGAGCTCTTTGGACATTTTCTTGGCGACAGCGTTGATGTCGTCACCGATCAGTCCGACCGGACACTCCGAAAGCACCGACAACCCCTTGTTGAGCGGGAAGAGTTCATCCGCTTCTTTCAGCAACTTCTCCAGCTTAATGTCGCCACCGTAGACGATGTCGCGTTCCTGAAAATCTGAGGTGAAGTCCATCGGGAATGAGGTGACCCCGGGGATCCCCTGCATCAGGTTACGCCGTGTACCCCAGCTGTAAACCCCGCAGCCGACCGGACCGTGAGAGACGTGAACCATGTCCCGGATCGGGCCCCACACCACACCTTTGGCACCGGCGTAAGCACAGCCGCGCTGGCTCATGATGCCGGGGACAACCTTCTTGTTCGACTTGACTGCGCAAGGGGAGGCGCTTGGCTCGTTGGCACCCAGGTGCGGTGCGCGTTTTTTAGCCGCCTTCGCTGGCATTGCAGCCAGGGTGTCGGCGATCAATTTTTCAGTTTTTTCAATTGTTACGCCCTCAACGGGCTTACGCTCTGCCATAAGTTTTTACTCCTGTAAAAACGGTGAGGAGTCAGGTGTGAGGTGTGAGGGATCAGGATTTACGCCTCACTCTTTACGCCTCACTCCTCACGATTCATTATGCGTTCTCAGCCATGCCGATAATACTTTCGTCCTCGGCTTCCATGATGCCGAATTCCATCAGCAACTCTTCAAGGTCTTCCATCTCGAGCGGAGTCGGGACGACGAACATCTTGTTGTCGGCGATCTTTTGCGCCAGTTGACGATACTCTTCAGCCTGCTTGTGCTCTGGAGAGTATTCGATGACGGTCATGCGGCGCAGCTCAGCGCGCTGAACCTGATTGTCACGCGGTACGAAGTGGATCATCTGGGTACCGAGACGCGCGGCCAGAGCTTCGATCAGATCGGCCTCACGGTCAGTGTTGCGGCTGTTACAGATCAAACCGGCCAGACGTACGCTACCGCTTGCTGCGTACTTAACGATCCCTTTACAGATGTTGTTAGCGGCGTACATCGCCATCATCTCACCGGAGACAACAATGTAGATCTCCTGCGCCTTGTTCTCGCGAATCGGCATGGCGAAACCACCGCAGACAACGTCACCGAGAACGTCATAGAAGACATAATCGAGATCAGGGGTATAAGCGCCCTCTTCTTCGAGAAAGTTGATCGCGGTGATAACCCCACGACCGGCACAACCAACGCCTGGCTCGGGACCACCTGATTCAACGCACATGACATCGCCGTAACCACGCTTACAGACATCATCCAGCTCCAGGTCCTCAACGGTGCCCAGCTCACGAACCTTGTCCATAACCGTATCCTGTGCCTTGGCATGCAGAATCAGACGGGTCGAATCGGCCTTGGGGTCACAACCGATGATCAGGATTCTTTTACCCAGGTAGGCGAGGCCCGCCACAGTGTTCTGTGTGGTGGTTGATTTGCCGATGCCGCCCTTGCCATAGATTGCGATTTGACGAAGTTTTTTTTCAGCCATGATTCTGTTCTCCTTAAATATAGATGGCTAAACCATCTTTTGGTTAAGGCCTGTTCCGTTGCAGATCTCCGGCGGCATCTCCGTTGATGTGTCTTTCACTGCGTTGCGGATATGACCTGATGTAACAAATAAAAAAAGCCCACCTCCGCGTACTAAATTGCGAAAGATGGGCTTCAATGCCAGAGGGCGCTGTGCGGTGCGCCAAAAATAAAAAAAGCCCAAAGGCCGGTGAAGGTCCTTTGGGCGACTTTGCCATTCCAGGGTGAGTCACAACATTGTGATTCGTCTTACGGCAGATTCCTAGAGCAGAGGTTGTGCCAATAGTTTAAATTTCACTGTAAACCGCCATTTGGTGAGGCTTGATGGATGATGAGTTAAAACGTTGTGAAAAAGAAGCTGATGATTATTTGTGCATGGTGTTTATGCGGTGGTTAAAAATGAGTGTTGGTGAGTGGAAGACTCAGGTATTTTAGTCGTGACCAGATGAAGGCGGAAACATTAGCCTGTAGCCCGATTGTTTTTGTTGACCAGATTGGTCATAATGTTTCTCCTGACCAACTCGCATATAAGGAACTTCACAGTCGATGAAAATTGCGATTATCGTGCGGAATGAAACTCTGGATAAGTGTACCGGCAAAGGCTGTTTGAATGCTTTTTTTCAGCGGCTGGATGCCTTTGTTGACTACGATGAGAATATTCAACTGGTCGGGTTTACCCAGGAGAGCGGAGATCTGGAAAAAAAGATCAGCAAGCTCAAAGAACTCGGCGTTGATGTCGTGCATCTCTCCAGCTGTCTGCGCGGCAAGAGCGCCGACTACCAAGCGCTGGCCGAAAGACTCTCACAGGAGTTTGCTGTGGTCGGTTATACCCACGGTAAATTTGACGGACGAACCCGGCAGGCGATCTGTGTTGAAAAGGGGGGCGTTGTGATGAGGAGAGTAGAGCGGGGTGAAGACGGGTAAAGGTGGAGCAGGGGGACTCTCAGCCCCTCTTTTAAATGATGACCACATTGAAGAGAAAAAATGCCAGGATGAGCCCCGTGACGAGCAGGCCGATCCCCCATTCAAACTTGCTCGTGCTGCGTGGCTGAGCCTGGCGGACGCTGCTGATCCGTGCCCAGATTTCCCTATCATCCAGTCCCGAGATCATCTTTCTAAGAACGATCAATACCTCATAGGGGTCGGTGTAGATCGTCTGTTTACGGTAGGTCATCTGTAAAAAAAGACCCTGTCGTTCGACCGAAAAGTTATCCGGTGCGCTGCCATTCCTGAACAGTTCGCTGCGTACCCTTAAGATCATTTCTTCGGTACGGCGGTGCATCTCAGTTATGGCGATCAAACTTCCCATTCCGGCCATCGTCTTCCTGTCTAAAAAACTGCAAATTCAGCGGTTTTTGCTTATCTGGTTGTCCACTTCGTGTCAGTAACCCTTGATAAAGGCAACAACGGCAAAATCTACCTCGCGCACGCTCGCCTGGCTCTCTAACCAAAAGTGGGTGACATGAGGCAGAGCCGCACAGCCGCAGAGAAAATCTTTGGGGTGTTCGGTTTAAGCTAAGAGTTAAGGCTGTCTTTTTAGCTTGCCCCTCTCTGCGTCTCCGCGCGAAACAAGATTTAGGCTTCTGATTCTGTTCTTCTGCAAGCAGACTTGAACAACACTTGAGCCAAGTGGATAAGCAGCTCTGCTTATATATGTTTGTACCAGACGTTCATGCTCTCCAGGCCACCGGAGATCTGGGTGTTTTTGATCAGGGTGCCGCTGAACAGGTAGCCGTTTTTAGCAAAGCAGACATTCATACTGAACGATGTCGCACGGGCGATAGTGAAACAGGTCTTGATCTCGCTGGTCCGCATCTCGGTTTCTAATTGGCCCAGCAAAAGGTTGGCGAAGCCGTGTCCTTGCCAGTCTGGATCGGTGGCGAAATCGGTCAGTTCTGCGTTGCTCCCGGCATAATCGACTTCGGCCGAGGCTAACGCCAGCAGCACGCCATTTTTCCAGACCCCGGCATAGAGCAGATTATTCGCCATGGTGGCGGCGAGATAGTCCTTGTCGTGGATCGGAAAGGGGTAACTGGCAAAGACCTTCTGGTAAAGCTCAGCCATTTGCGGGCAATCGGTTGGTTGGGCCAGGCGGTACTCATAATCGCCACTCTGTGGCACAGGGTTATTGATCACAATTTTGCTACCGGCGACCTCAAGCACTTCTTGAACTTTGTCGGTATCCGGGTCGATCCGTCGTTCGGCCTGATAGTAACGCGCCATAAACAGGCCATCTTCCTCTCCCGCATAAAACTGCGGGATTTCGGCCTCTACCTGGTATCCCGCCTGCTCAAATTTGTCGCGGGCATAGGCGGGCACCTTTGCGAAAATTTTGGAATATTTCTTCAGCACAGCCAGGCCGTTCAGGTAGCTGAGGATCTGAGGAAAATCACTGTGGTTCAACTTCATCAGATAGGCCCGGTCATTCGCCGGACCATGTTGAATCAGCGAACCGCCAAACTCTTCGACAGTATCAATTGTCATCGCGACGCTCCATTCTTTGGTTCTCTTCGGGGGTCAGGCTGATCGCCTCATGACAGTCGGCCAGCAGCATCTCGATGCCGCTCACGTCAGTCTCTTCCCCTTCTTCCAATTTCAATTGAAGATGACAGTCGTCGCAGTTGCGATTGCAGAATTTACGCTTGTAACTGTCGGGTTCCTGATAGGTGGTGATCACCCCTTCGTAGTTGCGCAGCACCACTTTGTTGGTCGAGAGCGAGATCATATAGGTCGGATTGATCGGGATTTTGCCGCCACCTCCCGGGGCATCGATGACATAGGTCGGCACCGAAAATCCGCTGGTGTGGCCGATCAGACTCTCCATGATTTCAATCCCTTTGCCGATCGGGTGTAGTGGTCAACTATTTCCGGACAGCAGTTTAAGTTTTTCTTCTGCCAGAATTGGTGCGACTCCACCATTATTCTGATGCGGCCGGTACCAATTGTAGTAATCCATCAAATAATCACTGATGTCTT
>Ga0316202_10000415_pt1 | contig 49238 bp, 49 predicted proteins | sample 3monrhotite_MG_FD_204934 | JGI IMG/M metagenome (GOLD analysis project Ga0316202, IMG submission 204934) | Microbial mat bacterial communities from mineral coupon in-situ incubated in ocean water Damariscotta River, Maine, United States -... | ecosystem: Environmental > Aquatic > Marine >...
GTCGGCGGCGCGTTCGATGTTTTCGACGTGATAGCGATCGTTTACGCCTTTGTAAGCAGCGAAATAAAGCACTTTCGATCCCGCTGCACGCAACGCTTGGCCGATGGAAAACAACACCGCGTTGCCCAGTCCGCCGCCTGCCAACAGCACCGTTTCCCCGCCCGGTGTTTCGGTCGGTGCCCCCGTTGGCCCCATCAAAATAACGGGTTCGCCAACGCTGAGGTGGGCGCACAAATTAGATGATCCGCCCATTTCCAAAACGATCAAACTGACCAGACCTTGTTCCCGGTCAACCCAAGCCCCGGTCAACGCCATGCCTTCCATCGCCATTTTTGTGCCGGACAAAACAGAGGTTACAGCCTCAAAATTTTGTAGGCGGAAAAACTGTCCGGGCTTAAACGCGTTGGCCGCGAACGGGGCTTTGACCACCACTTCGACAATGTTCGGGGTATGGCGTTCCACGGCATGTACGGTGGCTTTGATGCCGCCGTCTAAGGTTTTGACCAAATGTGCATAGGACACGGCATTTGGTTTGGCCTTGTTTAAGACTTCGCCCACCACCGGGTATCCCTGTTTGGCGCTGGCCATGGCCTTGACCACATTTCCGGCAAAGCTGGGGTGCAGGTCGCCAAAGAAGCTCATGGATTTGCCGCCCTCGGCATTCATCAAAACTTGCACAACGTCGGGTTTGTCGGTCCATTCGGGTGTCACATTTGAACCCTTAGCATCCACGGCCTGGAAATATTTTCCATCCAAGCCCGCGAAGTCGGGGTTTTCACGCGACAGCACCGTGTTGGGTTGCGTTCCGGCGGCGACCAAAACGGCGCGGGCGGGCAAGGTGAGATGTTTTTTGGTGCCGTGTGGCCGACCATCATCGCCCATGGCTTGAACTTCTAAGGTCAACGCCTTGGCCCAACCAAATTCATCCACTTCGACGGCGGTGGGCGACAGCAGTTCGGCAAACCGAATGCCTTGTTCCATCGCCTTTTCGACTTCTTCGTGGTTCAGCGTATAGCTGGGCGCATCAATCAAACGGCGACGATAAGCAATGGTCGCGCCGCCCCAAGAATTGAGCAAATCGGAAAAATCAGGCGCGCGGTTTTGTGCTTTGGCGGTGGCCCGTTCATAGCGAATGGCGCGACCGTGGCTGAGGAAGTCTTCGCCAATTGAGGTGTCTTCTTCGGTCCACCGTTCGCGGACTTTCTCAGCCCCCAACTCGGCTTCCAAAACATCATAACGGTCGATAAACTTTTCCACCTGTTTAACATAATAAGCCAAGGCTTCGGTGGCGGTGTCGATGGCGGTTAAGCCGCCGCCGATGACCACGGCGGGCAAGCGCAATTGCAGGTTCGCCAAACTGTCGGCATTGGCCGCCCCGGTCAATTGCAACGCCATCAAGAAGTCTGAAGCCTGACGGACTCCGCGTGCCAAATTGTTGTCCATATTCAACACGGTCGGTTTGCCAGCCCCCATGCACAGCGCAATGTGATCAAAACCCATTTCATAGGCTTGGTCCTTGGTGATTTGCGCGCCAAACCGCACCCCGCCATACAGCCGAAATGCCGCGCGGCGTTCTAACAACAAACGTTCGATTTTGAGGAAGTTTTTATCCCAACGCACCGTGATGCCATATTCCGCAACGCCGCCAAATCCAGCCATAGATCGGCTGTCTAAAGGTTCGCGAATGTCGTCGATGTTTTCAATCGGTGTAAAAGCCCCAAGACCGGAAAGGGTGGCGTCAAGCGGCTCGATTTTTGCCCCATCAATGGCCACCACGCCGTGGCCTTCGTTCATCAAATGATGGCTTAAAGTTGCCCCAGCAGGTCCCATGCCGACCACCAAAACCTTGTAACCGCTGGACGATTTCGGCAACGGGCGGCTTAAGTTCAATGGGTTCCACCGCGTCAACAGGCTGTAAACTTCAAACCCCCATGGCAATTCCAACACGTCTTTAAGGGCGCGGGTTTCCACTTCGGGAATGTTTACGGGTTCTTGTTTTTGATAGATGCACGATTTCATGCAGTCATTACAAATGCGGTGTCCGGTTCCTGCGCACAACGGATTATCGACCGTAATCAGGGCCAAGGCGCCAATTGCATGACCGTTAATTTTCGCCGTGTGCATTTCGGAAATTTTTTCACTGAGCGGACAGCCCGCCAACTCAACCCCGGCGGCATTTTTTTGATAAGCCCCGGTGGTGCGATCAACCAATCCGCTGGAACAAGAATCTTTGCCCCGGTCATGGCACAGCACGCAATAATTGGCTTGATCCAAGGCACCAACCAAATCACAACCGGCATCGGTCAGGGCAAATCCATCGCGCGGTTTGCGCCGGGCGGGTTCAAAGTGGGTCGCATCGATGCCATCAATTTGGGTGGCGTCTACATGCACCAAGTTTTCTAAGTCCGTTTTGGCGGGTTGGCGAAACAAAATATCGTCCGCATGGCGCGCCCGACCGGCAGCGCTGAGCGTTGCCCACAAAGCATAATCCAAGGCTTTGGCAACATTTTCGGCGTGCTGTTCATCATCGCCCCAAGCCATGACGGTTTCGGCAAAGGAAATTTGCGTCAATTTTCCGCCCATCAAGGGGGCGAGATCAGCCTCTAACGCGGGGCCATCAACAGCAGCGGCCAGTTCAACCGTTTTGCCTTTTGTGGCGCGGCGTTGAACGAACAGGCGCTTGCAATCGTAAAGGACGGCGAGGTCCAAATGCTGACCGCTGAGGGCCGCAAGCGGGTCTTCAATGGAAAACAGCTTGCCAACAAAGGCATCCACGAATGGGGCCAGTTCCAGCAACAGGTCGGCGGTCGCCTTGTCTTCCAAGCTTTCAGGAGCCTTGCGTGCCGCCAGCAAACGGGTTTTGAGGTCGGGGGCAATCGCGCTGATTTGATCTAAAAAGGCCGCGTCCACACGGACGAGGTTTTGATCGTCATAAAGATCGTCGAAGTTCAAACCAAAGCTTAAGGAAAGTGTTGTCATGGAAGTTCTTGCCTCATTGTTGAATTTTTCATTATATAAACAGTATCGCGCAAGTCGGTGAAGCGAAAGCGGTGATTGCAATGATGGCCATTTTCTTGCAAATAAGGACGTATCATGACGAACAACGAAAACAGTACCCTTGGCTACGCTGGTGACCTTTCCCCGACTGAGGCTTGGCAACGGCTTGTTAGCGACCCTCGCGCCGTCCTCATTGATGTGCGGACCCCCGAAGAATGGACTTATGTGGGGGTGGTCAATTTTGAGTCCTTGGACCGCGACGCCTATTTCGTACCGTGGGCATTTTTCCCCCAAATGACGCCGAATTCTGATTTTTTAGACCAAGTCAAAGAGCACGCTTGTCCCTCTGCCGACACGCCGATGCTGTTTTTATGTCGTTCTGGTGTGCGCTCGGTCCATGCTGCGCGGGCGTTCAGCGCAGACGGATTTACGGCGTGCTTTAATATTTTGTCTGGCTTTGAAGGTGACCCTGACGAACACGGTCACCGTGGCCAGATCAGTGGCTGGAAAGTCGACGGACTTCCATGGCGTCAAAAATAAGACCGCCCGAAGTTGCCAACGAGCGGTCTTAACTTAACTGTTTTTGACACGAAGCGTTTTCCGCTTCATCGGAGCCGACCCGCCTTGTTTTCCAGGTCCTTTTGACCGCGCCCCAGGCTTGGTAAACTTTCCCGACTTGCTCTTCACCTTCGGCGCACCCAAGGATGAGGGCCTTCTGGTGGGTTTGCCGATGGGTTTTACATCGCTTTTAGACTCGGTGTTTTTCGGCTTGTACGATTTCTTAGCCTTAGCCTTTGGCTTGCCATCCGATTTCGGCCATTCTTTTTTTACATATGGCTTTTTGTCGGAATCTTTTTTCTCGTATGGTTTTTTCTCATACGGCTTTTTATCCGCGTAACCATCGCCATCCGAGGTCTTTATCGACGCTTTTTCGTATTTGCGTTTTGAGCCGGGCTTGGGTCCGCCAAAGTCCCGCTTCTTATTTGCGTAAGGGGCGCCTCGAACATCTTTGGCGCCGTCTTTAGGTTCGGCGGGAATGCCGTCCAAACGCGTCATGGTAATGGTCTTTTCAACCTTGCGGCTGGGACCAAGGGCTTCAAGGAAGCGATCAACAGCACCCGGTTCAAGTTCGACATGGGTTTCGTTCATATGAATGCGGATCGCGCCGATTTCATTTTTGGTGATATGTCCGGCCCGACACAACATGGGCAACAACCATCGCGCTTCGGCGGTGTGCTTGCGGCCAACATTCATCGAGAACCACACACCATTTTTAAAGTCGTCACGCGCGGGGCGTTGTTGGCGTTGTGGGCGGTCTCTGGGAGCAGGGCCAGAATCCAGCAATTCTTCCGGTGCAGGTTGTTTTGCGGTATGCAAACGCACAAAGGCGCTGGCAATTTGTTCGGCGCTGTAGCGGGCTAAAAGTTCCCCGGCAAAAGCCTTGTCATCAGCGGTCAATTCGACCGATAAGCTCTCATCGGTCAAAATGCGTTCGCGGTCGATTTTCATAATGTCATCGCTGGACGGTGGTTTTTCCCAAGTCGCGGTGACCCTTGCATTTTGCAACAAACGTTCGGTACGCGAGCGCCAATTGTGCGGGATGATCAAGGCGCTGATGCCTTTACGACCAGCACGCCCAGTGCGGCCACTTCTGTGCAACAGAGATTCTTTGTTTTTAGGAACGTCGGCATGAATCACCAGATCCAAGTTCGGTAAATCAATGCCGCGTGCGGCCACGTCGGTGGCGACACAAACGCGGGCACGGCCATCGCGCATGGCTTGTAAGGCGTGGGTCCGTTCGTTTTGGCTTAACTCACCGGACAGGGCAACCACGGAAAAGCCGCGATTGTTTAAACGGCTGGTCATGTGATTGACGGTGGCACGAGTGGCACAAAAAACGATGGTATTTTGCGAATCATGAAAACGCAGCAGATTGATAATGGCGTTTTCGCGATCGTTGGGGGCAACGGTCAGCGCTTTGTAGGTAATGTCTAAATGCTGCTTCGCTTCGGCTTGGGTCGCAACGCGCACGGCATTGCGTTGGTAGCGTTTTGCCAACGTCGCAATCGATTTCGGCACGGTGGCGGAAAACATCAAGGTGCGGCGACCTTCTGGGGCCGAACCCAAGATGTATTCCAAATCATCGCGGAAACCCAAATCGAGCATTTCATCGGCTTCGTCCAACACGATGGCGCGCAGCGCGGTGGTGTCAAAAGAGCCGCGTTCAATGTGATCGCGCAAACGACCCGGCGTGCCAACCACAATGTGGATGCCTTGTTGCAAGGCGCGCCGTTCGGACCGCATGTCCATACCACCAACACAAGACGTTACTTTTGCCCCGGTGCCAGCGTAAAGCCATTCCAATTCACGCATCACCTGCAAAGCCAATTCGCGGGTTGGTGCAACGGCTAAGGCAAGTGGTGTTTCGGCACGACCAAAACGGTCTTCGCCGGCCAACAAGGTTGGGGCAATCGCCAAACCAAACGCGACGGTTTTACCGGACCCGGTCTGCGCAGAAACGAGGGCATCGGCACCTTCAAGTTCAGGCGCCAAAACGGCCTTTTGCACAGGGGTCAACGATGTGTAGCCACGTTTGATCAAGGCTTGTTCAAGCGCCGGAAGGACGCCTTCAAATTCAGTCATTTTTTTTCTTTCGGAATACGGGTTTTGCGCTCCATTCATCGGAGCGTCATATTTTTAGGGTCACATAATTACAAATAAAGATCGGGCCACTATTGGGCCGCAATCAAATTGAAGTGCACCCTGTGGATACTTCATACAGCATCTAATCGGTTTCTACCATGAAATATTAGAGAAACCTTGTGATCAGGGCTTTATTTCCAAATGGGTTTGCCGGTCCCGGGAAGACCCAATTCGTTCCACATATCACTGACTTTATCGACCACGTCTTGGTCCATACGGATTTTTTTGCCCCATTCACGTTTGGTTTCGGGACCGATCTTGGTCGTGGCATCGATGCCCATTTTGGAACCCAGGCCTGAATCTGGCGAGGCAAAGTCCAAGTAATCGATGGGCGTGTTTTCAATCATCGTCACATCGCGGGCCGGATCAACGTTGGTCGACAAGGCCCAAATGACGTCATTCCAATCGCGCGCATTGATGTCTTCGTCTACGATAATGACAAATTTTGTATAGGTGAATTGACGTAAATACGACCACACGCCCAGCATGATGCGCTTGGCATGGCCGGGGTAAGCTTTTTTCATGGACACCACGGCAACCCGGTACGAGCACGCTTCGGGGGGTAACCAGAAATCGCGGACTTCAGGAAACTGTTGAGTGAACAACGGCACAAACACGTCGTTTAAGGCCTCGCCCAGAACGCTCGGCTCATCCGGTGGACGGCCTGTGTAGGTGCTTAAGTAAATTGGTTTTTGGCGCATGGTGATGGCGCTGACCGTGAACACCGGGAACGGTTCGACGTTGTTGTAATACCCGGTGTGATCGCCATAAGGGCCTTCTTCGCCTTGATCAGATAGGCTAACGTGGCCTTCTAAAATGATCTCTGCGGTGGCGGGGACTTGCAACGGTACAGTCTTGCAATTGACCAGTTCAACTTTTTCCCCGCGCAACAATCCGGCAAATTGATATTCCGACAAGGTATCGGGGACGGGCGTAACGGCGGCCAAAATGGTCCCCGGATCGGCACCGATCGCCACCGCCAAAGGCATGGGGTCAGAACGATGTTCTTTCCACCGCAAGAAATGTTGTGCGCCGCCACGGTGATGCAACCAACGCATCAACGTGGTGTTTTTTCCCGTCACCTGCATCCGGTAAATGCCTAAATTCGCGACATCGCGTTTATCATTTTTAGGGTCGGGACCTTCGGTGATGACCAACGGCCAGGTGATCAAAGGGGCGGGTTCCCCTGGCCAACAGCCTTGGATTGGCAGTGTCGATAGGTCCACGTCATCGCCTGTCAAGACAACCTCTTGGCACGGGGCGGACTTGACCGTTTTGGGTTTCATCGCCATGACGGTTTTCAGCAACGGGGCCATGTCCAGAACTTCGCGCCAGCCCCCCGGGGGTTCGGGTTGGCGCAAAAAGGCTAAGGTTTCGCCGATTTCGCGCAGTCCCGACGGGTTACGGCCCATGCCGCGTGCCACGCGGTTTACGGTGCCAAATAAATTGACCAACACGGGCACGCCATAAGCGTCGCCATTTTCGCGCACCGGGTTTTCGAACAACACCGCCGGGCCACCCTCCGCCATCAAGCGGGTTTGGATTTCGGTCATTTCCAAATGTGGGGAAATCGGCGTGGACACGCGCACAAGATCGCCGGCCCGTTCCAACTCATCCATAAAATCTCTCAACGATTTATAGGCCATAGGCATTCATTTCCCGATTTTCTCTCGAAATCCATATATTTATTGTCATATACACCGAATAGACCATTTTCTAAATGATAAATCAGTGCTTTAATCATACGAACTGTTTTATTCCATTTTAGCGAAAAGGGCCGAAACTGCTGTTTTCGGGGCACAGAAAAACATGGCGCTAAACGCTGGGGACATATCTGAAGGTGTTTCAAACGAAGATTACGCGAAGCTGATTGAGATTGGCATCGCGCTTTCGGCTGAACGTGACCATGCTCGTCTGCTGGAAAATATCTTAGTCGAATCCAAAAACCTATGTAAGGCCGATGGCGGGACCTTGTACCTGTGCGGCAACATGGTGAACCGCCCGGACGAACCAGACCCGGTTTTTGAATTTGAATCGGATGGTCGTTTTCTCAAATTTGTGATCATGCGCAATGATAGCCTTAACATCGCCAAAGGTGGCACCACGGGCGAAGACATTCCGTTCCCACCGATCAGCGTCTATGATCTCGAAACCGGCGAAGCCAACCACCAAAACGTGGCTTCTCACGTTGCGGTCTCTGGTGAAACGGTCAATATTGCGGACGTCTATGAGGCGACAGAATTTGATTTCACGGGCCCTCGCAAGTTTGATGAAAGCACCGGCTATCGTTCAACTTCCTTTTTAAACGTGCCGCTTAAAAATCACTCGGGCGAAGTCATTGGTGTGTTGCAACTGCTCAACGCCAAAAACGCAGATGGGGTCTCGATTCCTTTTCACGACAACATCGTGCCGTTGATTGAGGCTCTGGCCTCTCAGGCTGCCGTTGCGGTTGATAACCAGATGCTGATTATAGCCCAGGCTCAACTGATGGACAGTTTCATCATGGTGATCGGTGGTGCCATCGACGCCAAATCGCCCTACACCGGGGGGCACTGTGCTCGCGTGCCGGAATTATCGCGCATGTTGGCCGAAGCCTCGGTAAATACGAAAGACGGCGAATTCAAAGACTTTGACCTGGACGAATCTGGGTTTCGCGAACTTCACCTCGCCAGCTGGCTGCATGATTGCGGCAAGGTGGTGACACCTGAGTATGTTGTTGATAAGTCAACCAAACTTGAAACCATTTATGACCGCATCCACGAAGTCCGCATGCGTTTTGAGCTTAAAAAACGAGAATTGGAAATCGAGTTTTGGAAAGCCGTGGCAAAAGGCGGCAACGAGGTTGATCTCAAGGCCGACCTGGACATGGCCTTGCAACAAATTGATGACGATTATGAGTTTGTCGCGACCTGTAACGTCGGCGGCGAATTTATGGCGCCTGAAAAAGTTGAGCGGCTCCAGCAAATCGCGACGCAAACGTGGACCAGAACCTTAGATGACCGAATTGGCATTGCTCACGAAGAGTTGGTGCGCAAAGAAGCTGAACCCGCACCGACGCTGCCCGTTGTTGAAAACCTGTTGGCTGATAAGGTCGAACATATTTTCGAGCGTGATGGCAACTTCCAATCCCATGACACCGAACAATTTGGGTTTGACATGGACGTACCCGAACGTCTGTTTAATCGTGGCGAAGTTTATAATCTATCCATCGCACGCGGTACGCTGACCAATGAAGATCGCTATATTATCCAAAACCATGTCATTCAATCGATTGTCATGTTGAGCCAAATGCCTTTTCCAAAGCACCTGAAAAACGTGCCGGAATACGCGGGCGCGCACCATGAAACCCTGATCGGTACGGGCTATCCGAGAAAGCTGAAGAAAGCCGATATGTCGGTCCCGGCCCGGATCATGGCTTTGGCCGATGTGTTTGAAGCCTTAACCGCCGCTGACCGTCCTTACAAAAAGCCAAAGACCCTATCGGAAAGCATCAAAATTTTATCGTTCATGGTCAAAGACCAACACATCGACAAGGATTTGTTCCAGCTGATGCTGAAAAGCGGCATTTACAAAGATTATGCTGAACAGTTCCTAAGGCCTGAGCAAGTGGACGAAGTCGATATCGACCAATACATGGACAATTAGGGCCATCGATCCTAAAACGCCCGGCCCACGACAAACGCCGCAAACATCAACAAGCCAAAATCACGATTAGAGCTAAACCGAGCCAAGCAATTTTTGGGGTTGTGAGTGTCGAGCGTCACCACTTGCCAAACCAAGTGCAGCGAAGCAATCGCCAGCGCGGGATAAAAATACAGGCCCAGGTTTGCCAGCCACCCAACCCCGGCAAACAACGCCACGGCCGTTATGTAAAAAAACACCATCCACTTGGGCGTGGCATCGCCAAGCAGCAAGGCCGCCGACTTAATGCCCACCCGAACATCGTCTTCTTTATCTTGGTGGCCATAGATGGTGTCATAGCCGAGAGTCCAAAAAACGCCGCCTAAGTACAGCAACCCCGGCACCAGCGTTAAATCGCCGCGCACCGCTGCCCACCCTAACAGAGCCCCCCAGTTGATCGAAATGCCCAAAAAGAATTGCGGCCAATAGGTAAAGCGTTTCATGTAAGGGTAAATCAACACCGTCACCAACGACAAAATGCCAACGCCAATGGCGAACGCGTTGAATTGCAGCAAAATAAGCAGGCCCAACGCGCACAGCAAACCGGCAAAGAGGATCGCCTGCTTTACACTGATTAAGCCACTGGGGATGGGCCGATTTGAAGTTCTGGCAACTTTGCCGTCAAAATCGCGGTCAACGATGTCATTAATAACGCATCCGGCGCCGCGCATGATGAACGAACCCAAGGTGAACAGCATCAACATGTTTAAGTCCGGCCACCGTCCGCTTGACGCCAAGGTGATGGACCACCAGCTTGGCCCCATCAACAACCACGATCCATTAGGTCGATCTAGGCGCATCAACATCACGTACGGACGCAAAGGTTTGGGCGTCAGGCGTACGATCAATCTTGCGGCCCCAAGGTCACTGGCCGTATTGTGCAAAGGCGTATCCGTCATAGATACCTTTTACGTCATTGCTGTACATTTGTGCAAACGCCATTATATGGTCTATAGAGACAAGACGTTATACCCAGCAGCTCAGTTTCATTGAACAGGCCCCAATATGAGTGATTCGATCACAACCAAGACGCAGCTGATTGACTACATTGCCAGTGGCTGCAAACCCATTGAGGCTTGGCGCATCGGCACCGAACACGAAAAGTTTGCCTTTCGTACCGATGACCTGAGCCCGCTGCCTTACGAAGGCGATCACGGCATTGGAACGTTGTTGCACAAGATGGAACGGTTTGGTTGGCAGCCGATTGTTGAAGACGGCAAGGTCATTGCGCTTCGCTTAGACGATGGCTCGTCGATCACCTTGGAACCCGCTGGTCAGTTTGAACTTTCGGGCGCACCGCTGAGAACCATTCACGAAACCTGCAAAGAGGTTGGCACCCACTTGCAACAGGTCAAAGCCATTGGCGCAGAAATGGATATCGGATTTTTAGGCCTGGGCTATCAGCCCAAAACGCACCTTGATGACCTGCCGTGGATGCCCAAAAAACGCTACTCAATCATGCAAGAGTATATGCCAAAAAAAGGCAACCTTGGCATCGATATGATGAAGGCAACCTGTACCGTGCAAGTCAACTTAGACTTCGACAGTGAAGCCACCATGGTTAAAATGTTTCGGGTCTCTTTGGCGTTGCAACCCATCGCCACGGCCTTGTTTGCCAATTCACCGTTTAAAAATGGTAAGCCCAATGGCTTTTTAAGTTACCGCAGCCACATCTGGACCGACACCGACCCAGACCGCTGTGGAACGCTGCCGTTTGTTTTTGAAGATGGCTTTGGCTTTGAACGTTATGTTGATTACATGCTTGATGTGCCGATGTATTTTGTTTATCGAAACGGTGAGTACTTAGATGCATCCGGGCAATCGTTTCGTGATTTCATGGCGGGAAAATTGCCCGTCTTGCCCGGTGAATACCCAACCTTTAAAGACTGGGAAGACCACCTAACAACGGCCTTCCCCGAAGTGCGCTTAAAAAAGTTTTTGGAAATGCGCGGTGCTGATGGTGGGCCGTGGAACAGATTGTGCGCGTTGCCAGCCCTTTGGGTGGGTCTGCTTTATGATGCCACGGCCCTTGATGCCGCCTGGGAAATGACCAAAAACTGGACCCAGGAAGACCATACGCTTCTCCGGACCCAAGTTCCCCTTCAGGCGCTCAACACATCGTTTAAGGACACCACCGTAGGATCTATCGCCTTGGACGTTTTGGACATTGCCCACGAAGGTCTGGTCAGGCGCGCATGTTTAAGCGACGTGGGCATGGATGAGAGCCACTTTCTAAAACCGCTGATGCAAATTGCCCAATCGGGACAAACGCCCGCCGAAGACCTTTTGCGGGCTTATGAGCAACAGTGGAATCATTCCGTTGACCCCATTTTTAAAAATCATGCCTATTAATCAATGACTATGCCCGTTGCGTCGCAATCTCTGGCCGTGTAGACTTTGAAGAGTGATTACATAATGAGTGCTAAAGCCCATGAGTGACGCCAAAATTACCCTTTTGGAAATCGAAACCGCCCTTTACGCAGGGGAGTTTTGCTTTTATTTCCAGCCCAAAATTTCCTTCCAAACGGGTAAGATTACGGGTGGCGAAGCGCTGCTGCGGTGGATCAAAGCAGATGGTACGCTGGTGCCCCCGGGGGCCTTCTTGCCGCAAGCTGAAGAAAGCGGATTTATCACCGACATCACGGCGGTCATGGTGACCGAACTGGTTCAAGACATCGCCCGGCTGCGCGCCCTTAAGCCCGACATTCAAATTGCCTTTAACGTCTCGGCCTTGGATTTGCACTCGCCGTACTTGGTCAAAATGCTGCGCAGTTTCATCGGCAATAAAATCATTAACCCGGGCAATATCCAAATCGAAATCACCGAAACGGCCATCTTGGATCGCAACGAACGTATTCGCACCACCTTGTTGGATTTGGTGGCGCTGGGCATTGAAATTGTTATGGACGATTTTGGCACGGGCTATTCATCCCTCGACGTCCTCAGTCAATTGCCCTTTTCCGCCTTGAAAATTGACCAAGGCGTGGTCGGGCGCATGGATAAAGATGCGCGCAGCACGCACATCGTGCGCTCTAGTCTGCAAATGGCCCGCGCGCTTTCGATCAAAACCATTGCCGAAGGCATTGAAAACGAAGGCGTCTATTCGTTCTTGTTGGCATCGGGCTGTAGCGAGGCACAAGGCTTTTGGATGGCCCGCCCCATGCCCATTGACGATTTCATAGAGGTCGTGAACGATAACCCTGCGTGGCCATCCTCTGAACTGGGCTCGTTCTATAATGCCTGGGTGAATCATTTAAGTTATCGGCGCAAGGTGTTGGATACCGTCTACACCATGACCATGAGCCCCCCTGAAGAATGGGCACATTTGCCAAAGTTAGATTTGCGCCACAATCCGGCCCACTGTCGCTTAGGCCAGTGGTCACCCGCTATGCACGGGGCGAGCATCACCAAAGACGTCTACCTTAATTTGGAAACTCTGCACCGGGAAATGCACAACTTAGGTGAGCTGCTGGTGAAAACCGTCTGTGCCCAAGAAGGGACCGAAAACATTATCGAAGCCACGGATAAATTCCTGCGCGTATCGGAAACCGTGGATCAAGAAGTATCGCGCATCGTCTCGCTGTCGTTCGCCGAAAGCCTCCGCGCGCGTGACCGATCTTCGTAAAACCCGCACAGGCTAAATTCCGATACTTTCGCCATGCCTAAGGCAGCGGAAAAATCATGATCAGCAATGGAATTCCTCCCTTTATGACTTCTCCTTCTTCTTCGCCAGCTTGCCCGGTCTGTCAACAATCAGCCGTTTTTGAACGCGCGCTGCCCGGCGTTGAAATTCGACGCGTTCTGTCGGGTTTGTTTGGCGCAAATGTGCCCCGGGATGTGCAGGTCGCTGATTATGCGCTGCACACCTGCACAGGGTGTGGGCTTGTGTTCGTCGACCCCATGCAGGCCGGGGATGATAAATTTTATGGTTGGATCACCAGTTTCGATCGCTATCAAGCCCATGCGCGGTGGGAATGGAAAGCGGTCAAAGAGCAATTGGTGCGCCATCACGCCAAATCGATGTTTGAAGTTGGGGCAGGGACCGGCAAACTGATGGCCTTTTTGGCTGACGTAGAGGGTTTGAACTGTCGCGGTATTGATCTCAGCCCAGCGTCTGCGGCGTTGGCGCGCGAAAAAGGTTTTGATGTCCAAGAAGCGCACCTTGAAAACTTAGATACCCTCTTGGCACCAGACGATCAGTTCGACGCAATCGTGCTGAGCCACGTTCTTGAGCATGTCGACAATCCGCTTGGCATCATGCAAATTTTGTTAGAACGCCTGGCGGAAGGTGGACGCCTTATGGCTGCCGTGCCGTATTCGCCGATGTCGCGCGAATTGACCGAATGGGACATTATGAACCTGCCCCCGCACCACTTAACGCGGTGGAATGCCCAGTCTTTGGGGGGGCTCGCCGCCGCCTTGGGCTGTCGGGTGGAACTGCACGCCGCCGCTGCCAAGTCGCCGTTGAAACGGGCAATCCAAGACACTTGTGGTGACGTTCTGGGTAACAAACATCCGTCGACGTTGGTGCGGATTAAGACCGTTCTGACCCATGTTTCAATCTTTAAAGATTTTCTGCGCCAACACCGCGCGCGCGAACAGGTCAATGGTCGCCCCGCCGGTGATAGCGTGTTGGCGGTGTTTTTTCGCTAAACGGACAGCCCTTTGTAAAACGGTCCCTTTCGCCCTTTTTATCTGCTAGAATTTCCATCTGTTTGAACGTAACGGACGAAGAGGTTGGCTATGCCTGAGTCTGAAGAATTAATTTGCGCCTATGTATTGGACGGCAACGGCGGGGCCGCACCCCTCGATTGGCCGGGGGTAAATGACTGGACGGCAGAATCGGGACCCATTTGGGTGCATCTTGATTGCGCTCATGAGAACACCGATGCTTGGCTGCGCAGCCACAGCGGCCTCGACACCTTTGTCATTGATGGCCTGTTGGCCGAAGAATCTCGGCCCCGCTGTGATGGCTATGACGACGGTATTTTGCTGGTGTTGCGCGGTGTTAACCTCAATCCTGGTGCCGAGCCTGAAGACATGGTGTCGATTCGTATCTGGATCAATGAGCACAGGATCATTTCAACGCGGTTTCGCCGTCTCATGGCCGTTCAAGATATTCGTGACCAACTGGCGGTGGGAAAAGGGCCGATTTCGACGGGTCATCTGGTTGCCCGTCTAGCGGCAAGCCTGACCGAGCGTATGGGACCTGTGATTGAAAATTTAAGCGATCAGTTGGATGGTTTAGAAGATCAGTTGATTGGTGCCGATAAGGGCGAGGATTTGGATCTCCGCGATGTGCGCTACGAATTGATTGATTGTCGTCAGGTGGCAATTTCTTTGCGTCGTTATGTTGCTCCCCAACGCGAAGCATTGAACCGCTTAGCCCAATTAGAAGAGCCGTGGCTAGATGATCGGATGATGGGGCGGCTCCGCGAAACGGTGGATCGTGTCACCCGTATCACCGAAGAATTGGACGAGGTCCGCGAACGTTCGGCGGTGGTCCAAGACGAACTGGCAAACCGCATCTCGCAACGTATGGAACGCACCATGTATACCCTCACGGTAGTCGCCACTATCATGTTGCCGCTGGGTTTTTTTACTGGATTGTTAGGCATCAACGTCGGCGGCATTCCTGGCACTGATACTGGGTGGGCCTTTTGGGCGGTGTGCGGCGGGTTGGTTACCATGGTGGTGATCGAGGTCTTAATCATGCGCCGATTTAAGTGGCTATAACATGATGGGTATGCTCATTTTTCGCATTCTAGGGGTGTTGGCCGTAGTCCAGGCCTTGACGTTTTCCGGCATTGTAGGCGCAGCGGAAAATGCCGTTGCTTTCGATAAGCAGGTGAAGACCTGGGACCGTGACATCAACAAGATTGAGAAACGCATTCTGAGTGGTCGCACCGGCAGCCTGGAAGAACGCGACCTGCGCGATCAGCTTAAAACGATTGCCGATGGGGCAGCTATTGAACGCGACATAGCCATCAAACAAGCGAAGCAGAGCAAGGGCCTGCTTGATGCCTTGGGACCGCTGCCCGCAAACGGTGCCACCTTTGAAGTCACAGCGATCCAAACGCAACGCAAGGACTTGGGCCAGCAGTTGGTGGTTTACGAAGGTCAAGCCCAACAGGCTGGTCTGCTCATCGCCAAGGCCGAACAATCCTTGGCAAAAATAAGTCTGCGGTCCCGCACCCGTTTAAAAGACACCCTGTTCGAACGCTCGCTTACACCACTCAGTCAAAAAGCTTGGGCCATTGCCGTGCCAGAGGCCATTCAGGTGTTTGACGCTTCATTCAAGGAAGCCCCAGGCAATTGGTGGTCGGGCATTCGCAATAGCCCGACCGAACAAACATTGTTGCGGCGCAATCTTCTTGTTGCGTTGTTTGTCGCCTTTGCCTGTTGGGCGCTGGGATGGTGGCTACGTAAACGGTATGGTCGGGTGCAGGGCCTGGAAAATCCAAGCTATAATCGCCGCTTGTTGGCTGGAGTGGTTGAAGGTGCTGGACGCGCGATAGCCCCCATGGTGTTTGTCATTTTGTTGGGCTCACTGCTGTTTGATGGCGATCTGGTTAAGGACCCACTGCTCACCGTGATGCAAGCGGCGGTCAGGGGGCTGGTGCTATTTTTCTTAGGCTACGCCTTGATCAACGCCAATTTGACGCCGCGCCATCAAGAGTGGCGACTGTTTAACTTTTCCGACCAAGCGAGCGCGCTGTTGATCCTTCGGCTCAAGCTGATCTTAGTGACGTTTTTGGTTTTTAACGGGCTTCATCAAGCCACGGCCTGGGTAACACCCTCTGCGGAACTTAGGGGCGTGGCTGCCTTGCTGTTTACGGTCATTTTGGCCCCGCTTGTTCTGTCGGTGTTGGATGGGCGAATTTGGCAGGGTGATGCGGAGCCTCTCGCCACCGCACCAGCAAGATTCTCACGGGCGCGGGCTTTTCTGACCGTGGGCTTGGTGGCATTGCCCGTTGCGGCGGTGTTGGGCTACACCGGGCTGGCGACGTATTTGATGCGTACGTTCATCATGAGTGGGTTGGTTTTGGCGACGCTGGGTTTGGTGCGGAGTGTGGGGCGGGAAAGTTTGGCCGCGTCCTTAGATGCGGGGCGGCCCATTGGGCGGAGAGTCCAGAAGTTTTTCGCCTTAGATCGTGAGTCCAGTGCGCGGACATTATTTTGGCTGCGCGTGCTTTTCGATCTGGGCCTTATTTTTATCGCCGGGGTGGCGCTGTTACCGGTGTGGGGTCTGGGGGCCGAAGAAACAGCGGCTTCGCTGGCCAAGCTGATGCGTGGCATTCGCGTCGGTTCCTACACGTTCTCACTGATTGACCTATTCATCGGCCTGTTTGTGTTTGTCGCCATCGTTTTTGTGACGCGGCTTATTCAGAAAGGTCTGGAAAATCATGTTCTGCCCAATCTGACCAAAGACAAAGGGGTCCGTGACGCCTTGAAAACGGGGGTCGGCTATGTCGGCGTCATCATTGCCGCGTTGGTGACCATTTCTGCACTTGGTCTGGATCTCACCAACTTAGCCCTGGTTGCGGGTGCCCTTTCGGTGGGGATTGGCTTTGGCCTACAGAATGTGGTTAATAATTTTGTGTCCGGCCTAATTTTGTTGGCGGAACGACCCATCAAACCGGGCGACTGGGTGGTGGTTGGGGGTCATGAAGGCAGGGTTAAAAAGGTTAACGTCCGCTCCACGGAAGTTGAGACTTTTCAGATGGCGAGCGTTATCATTCCCAACGCCGATTTGATTTCTAACCCAGTCGTAAATTGGACTCATAAGAACATTAAGGGACGGGTTGATGTTGCCGTTGGCGTTGCTTATGGCACGGACCCCTATCTTGTGAAAACAGTGTTGCTGGATTGTGCAAAAGCACACCCAAATGTCATGGCTGATCCAGATCCATATGTTTTATTTTTAGACTTTGGCGAGAGCTCTCTAAACTTTGAAATTCGCATGTATCTCTCCGATGTTGAACAGCGTCTCCATACGGGTTCTGAAATTCGCTTTAAAATTCATGATGCCCTCAAAGAACAAGGCATCGAAATTCCCTTCCCGCAACGGGTTCTACATTTTGCAGTACCGCAAGGCAGTTGTCGTCCGGCCGAGACAGACCCCAAGATCGAACAGACATAAAAAAGCCGGGGTATTGTGCCCCGGCTTTTTTTATTTATGGACGCTGGTCTTATGCGACTTCGGAATCAAGTTGTTCAGCACCTTCTTCAAGGTCTTCTTCGACCACAACGGGCGGCACATAAAGGATGCGTTCCAGCTTGATCTGGGCTTTTTCCACGTCGGTCTTATCAACCGCAGCCACTTCACAGGCGAACCGTTCGATCGCTTTTTCAAAGATCTGGCGTTCGGAAAAAGATTGATCTGGTTGGTCTGGGCGGCGGTGCAAATCGCGAACCACTTGTGCCAACAGTTCAGGGTCGCCCGAATTGATTTTGGCTTCGTATTCTTGAGCGCGACGGCTCCACATTGTGCGTTTGACGCGGGCGCGACCTTTTAAGGTGGTCAACGCGCTTTCCATCGCTTTTTTAGAGCTTAGTTTGCGCAGGCCTGATTCTTCGACCTTATTGACCGGAACGCGCAAGGTCATGCGTTCGCTTTCAAAGGAAATAATGTACAGTTTTAAAGAATGACCAGCAATTTCTTGGTCTTCGGTGCCGGTAACTTTGCCTACGCCATGGGTAGGATAGACTACGAAATCACCCGTATTGAAAATCAGCTTGTCTGCCATGTGTCGCCTTTTAATCTTTAGGTTTACGGGCGGGGAAATCCTTAAATTCGAAGGAGCCCGAACAAAGTAAAGCCGGCCCCGAAGGACCAGCCTAGATAAGACCATAGCACATTTTAACGAAAAAAACACCCTTTTGCGCGGGTGTGCTCGCAAAAGGGTGTTTTAGAGGCGTAAATAGACGCGATAGACGGGCCTTAAAGAAGAGCGTTAGTCGCCCTTGCCGGGAAGCTCGCTGAGCAATGCTGCTTTATCTGGCTTGTCTTTCCAGTCTTCCGCATCTGCGGGGGCATCTTTCTTGCGGGTAATGTTCGGCCAAATGGCAGCATACTTGGTGTTGATGTCCAACCATTTGTCTAAGTTGGGCTCGGTGTCTGGGACAATGGCTTCGGCGGGGCATTCGGGCTCGCACACACCACAGTCAATGCATTCGTCTGGGTTGATCACCAGGAAGTTTTCACCTTCGTAGAAACAATCAACTGGGCACACCTCAATACAATCTTGGAATTTGCACTTAATGCAGTTTTCAACGACAACGTAGGTCATGGAATTCTCCGTAAATTAAAAAATATGATTTTGTTTACGCCATTTTTAGGATCGGCTCAAGCTTAGATAAAACAGGGTTATTTCAAGCCCAATTTTGCCAGTACCCGTTTTCGGGCTTCGCCACTTTCGCGATCTGAAACATGCAACAATCCGGTTAAGCGGCGCACCAGGTTGGATTCGTAATCGTGAAGCTCGCCATCAGCATAGGCAACTTCCCACAACATTTCGATCATGCCCACCCGATCTTCAGGCGCGAACTCATTTTTGATGGTGCGGGTGAGAGAGAAAAGTTCATTCGCATTGGCGATGGTGGCTTCGGCATCTGAAATCAATTCAACCACTTCGGCTTCATTCAACGTAAAGCGATTTTTCAACAGTGCCGTTATGGTCGCGCGCTCATCATCATCGAAATTTCCATCCAACACGGCGGCTTCAACCAACAGGGCGGCGGCGGCCAAATGAAGGTCGGCTTGAGAACGCTTCGCGGTTGGCGCAGACGTATCCGCAAACAGAGCTTTTTTGAGACGTTTTAACATGGATGGGTTCCTAATTTTTTCAACGCTTGTCGGCAATCTAGTCGGTCTCTTTCAAACGATCAAGGGCGCGCCGTTCGGATTTTGTGGGGCGGCCTTGACCGGGGTCTCGAAATGCCACCGGGGCCGAGAGTGATTTTGCGGCTTTTTGGGGCAATGCGGGACTTAGGTCCTCATATAAACTTTGCGCTTCGGGGGCCGGACCTCGGCGTTTTCCAAGCTCTAGAATCTTCACAATCTTGACGACATCGCCCTTGGTAAAGCTGAGCACATCGCCGACACCAACCAAAATGTGTGCCTTAGAACTGGTGGTGTCATTGACGCGGACATGTGCAGATTGACAAAACTTTGACGCCAACGTGCGGCTTTTGAAGAACCGCGCGTGGTATAGCCATTTATCGATACGCAGCCGGGCGGCGGTCATTTTTTTAGTTTGAGCTGTTGCAGTTTGGCAAATGGGCTGTCGGGATCAATTTTGAAAGCTGCGGGTTCCGGCTTTTTCGGGGCCGCTTTTTTCGCCGCCTGTTGTTTGGGTTTACCTTTGCCCTTGCCCTTGCCTTTGTTGCGGCTCTTGGGTTGCCACTTGCCAGGTTCGTTGGACGCGGCAAAGCCTAAGCTTTCCAAAATTGGCGGCAATTCATCGACGCCACAGCCTGCCAAGGCCAAGAAATTTTCGTTGGCGACAAATGGGCCTTTGGCTTCTTCAAGACGCTTCCACGCCAGTTCGGCCATCCGTTCCAACATATCGGCACGGATGAACAGGCCGCCTGCGGGGCGAAAACCAGCCGCCCGCAACCAGCCTTCGGGTTCATGTTTTTCGCGTTTGATCGACACGCGCCCAGCCGGGGGCGGGCCGAGAGGCTCGACCTCTTCAAACACGGCCCACAACAGCACCGAAAGTTCTACGGCGGCCGGACGCAACAAGGCCGGAATGTAAATCAAGTGGCGACCAATATGGATGCCCAAACGCCGCAGGGCTTGTCGGTCGGGGCGTTCCAAGCCTTTGATTTCATCATCCGCTTCATGGCGGGGCAACGCGCCCAGCGTTTCGCCAAGTTGGAACACCAATCCTCGCGCGACACCGTTAACGGGTGCATTTTTGGCTGCTAACAGCGGGCCAAGGCGATCTTTTACAATGTCTTTAAGCCACACATTAAGCCGCGATTCGATCAAGTCTTTTTGGTCGGCTTCTAAAAGGTCGCTGCTTAAGGCTTTGACGACGGGGTTGAGCAGACTTGGTCCTTTGATGATTTTTGCCACGACCGCTTCGCGCCACAACACATGACCATCATGGGTAAAGGAAAAGGCTGCGTCCGCTTCACTTTGTAACGTCACAATGCGTTCAATTACTTTTTCGCGCAACGCCTTGCTTGCGGCTGATCCCAACACCTTTGCGGCCAGCGCGGTCTCGCTTTCGGTGGCGACGAAACGAAACCCGTTCAAATGACCTAAGTGATGGCCTTCGACTTCTAAACCACCATCATCGTGCAGGGCAGCGTTGAGGGTTTCGTCGGCGTTGAGCGTTTTTACCAATAGACGGGTCCTTTTATCCACAAACCGTTGGGTCAGTTTTTCATGTAGGGCGTTGCTAAGTTTTTCTTCGGCGATGCGCGTACGGTCTTGCCATTGCGGGGCATTGTCAAGCCAAGATGCTTGGTGGGCAACATAAGTCCAAGTGCGAACCGAGGCAAGACGTGCCAGCAAAATATCAATATCGCCATCCAAACGTTCCACGCGCTGCACGCGCTCATTCATCCAAGCGTTGGGAATGCGTCCTCGGTTGGTCATCAAAAGCGTGAAAACCCGACCCAACAGGTGCGGGTGATCGTCGGTGTGAATGTTACGAAAATCGGGAATCCGCGCCACGTCCCACAGCAAACGCACGGCATCTTTGGAACTGGCAAGGGCCAAAATTGCTTCGTCTTTGCTGAAATAATCCAACACCTGCTCGTCAGCGGCCAAGGCGACCCGACGCAAAGCCCCGTGGGGCGGGGGTTGTTTGAGGCTAGATTTAAGTTTTTTCAGCGAGCAAAAGTCTAAATTCGAGGACCGCCAAAACACATGCTTAAGCGGTTTGAAGCTGTGCTCTTGGATGTGTTCGACGGTATTATAATTTAAGCCCATGACATCGCCGGTGGTGCCAAAGGTGCCATCGTTTAAATGCCGCCCCGCCCGCCCCGCAATCTGGGCCAATTCGGCCGCGTTTAAATCGCGCATAAAGCGGCCGTCAAATTTACGGGTGGCGGCCAAGGCGACGTGATCGACATCCATGTTCAAGCCCATGCCCACCGCATCGGTGGCGACCAAATAATCGACTTGCCCAGATTGAAACAGTTCAACCTGGGCATTGCGGGTGCTGGGGCTTAAGGCGCCCATGACGATGGCTGCTCCCCCCGATTGGCGGCGGATCAGTTCGGCGATGGCATACACATCGTTGGCCGAAAAAGCGACGATGCAAGATCTAGGTTTAAGCCGGGTAAGCTTTTTATAGCCCGTGTACCGCAACGTTGATAAGCGGGGACGCGAGACGAATTCAACGTCCTTGACCAAGGCCCTGATCAGCGGGCGAATGGTGTCGGCCCCCAAAAACAAGGTCTCAAATTCACCCCGGTAGTGCAGCAAGCGATCGGTAAAAACATGACCGCGATCCGGGTCGGCACACATCTGAATTTCATCAATGGCGACAAATTCAAACATTTGATCTGTGGGCATACTTTCGACGGTGGTTAGAAAATACTTGGCCTTGGGCGGCACGATTTTTTCTTCGCCCGTCACCAACGCCACGGCCCCGGCCCCCATAATTTTCACCGCCCGGTCATAATTTTCCCGCGCCAACAAGCGCAATGGAAACCCAATTACGCCAGAATTTCGCGCCAACATGCGTTCCATCGCCAGATGGGTCTTGCCGGTATTGGTCGGCCCCAATACGGCTTGGATCACGGGTCGATTGCGGGCGGTGTTGATTTGCATGAACGTCGCTTTAGAGGGCTTTGGCTCTTGAGGCTAGGGGCAAACAGAGCGAATTGAGGAGACTAAAAAGGGCAGGCACAGACGTAATCATCACGATATAACCCTGATTATGACACATCTCGGACACATTTGAGGGGTTAAATGCTTCTTATCGAAAGGCGCAGTCTTCATATCCTCCCCCGGTTGGCTGCGTCGCTCGATACAAAAATTTATATTTGGGTTCCCTTTATAATCAGCCCCAATGTTTTTTCAAATGACCACTCGATACTGTTCGAAAGAAAATGGCTAGGTCCTCCCCAGACCTGGCCATTTTTTTCGCTGACACGTGACTTGCCATTTGTCCGAGATCGTTTAAGGTCTCGCCATCTTTGGGGCTATATAAAGAAATGTTGAGAGAATGACCCTTTTTCAAGGACAAGGCTTGGTCTGCGTGCGCGGCGAACACATGGTGTTTCGCGGCCTCGACTTCGAGCTTTCGAGCGGCGGGGCGCTGGTTTTAATCGGTCCCAATGGGGCTGGTAAATCGTCATTGCTGCGTCTTATGGCGGGGTTGTTAAAGCCTTACGATGGGAAACTGTTGTGGGATGGTGAAGACGCCTTAGATGATTTTGACGAACACGGCGCGCACTTGCATTACGTGGGTCACCACGATGCGGTGAAAGCGGTGTTAAGTGTTTCTGAAAACATCAAGTTCTGGGCTGAGTTGCGCGGCGGAGGCGAAGACGGCATTGCCGAGGCGCTGGCGACCTTTGATATCAAGCATCTTTATGACACGCCCGGACAATTTTTATCGGCGGGACAAAAACGCCGGGTCAACTTGGCTCGCATCATTGCCGCCCCGGCCCCCTTGTGGCTGTTGGATGAACCGACCACGGCCTTGGATAAGGCCACCATTAAACGCCTAGAAGCCGCCATTCAAAAGCACCGAGACGGCGGCGGTATGGTGGTGTTGTCGACCCACGCCGATGTTGATATGCCAGGTTCAGAAGTCTTAGATGTCTCGCGCTTTGCCACACGCAACACCGCCGTTGATGAGCAGGTGATGGTATGAGTATCTTTATCACGCTGATCAAGCGCGATTTAAATTTGGCGTTTCGCCAGGGTTTTGATTCGCTCATGGTGGTGGCCTTTTTTGTCATTGCGGTGGTGTTGTTTCCATTGGGTGTGGGGCCTGAACCCAACACCTTGGCGCGCATTGCCAGCGGCACCATCTGGGTGGCGGCGTTGTTGTCGTCGATGCTGTCGTTGGAACGTTTGTTTCAAACCGATTACGACGATGGATCGCTCGAGCTGTTGGCGTTGTCGCCGGTGGCCTTGGAAATTACGGTCTTGGCGAAAGTGACAGCGCACTGGCTGACCACGGGCTTGCCGTTGATTTTGACGGCTCCTTTATTAGGGGTTCTGATGCAGCTGCCGAACGAAGGCTTTATGACCTTGCTGATCGCTTTGGCGTTGGGGACACCGACGTTAAGCTTGATCGGGGCCGTTGGCGCGGCTTTGGTTTTGGGCTCACGCCGTGGCGGGGTGCTGTTGTCGTTGTTGATTTTGCCGCTTTATATTCCAGTTTTGATTTTTGGTGTGTCGGCGGTCGAAGCCGCACTTGGTGATCTGGCGACCCGACCGCACCTGTTGATTTTGGCCGGATTGTTGGCTGCCACATTGGCGTTGACGCCGTGGGCAGCGGCAGCAGCCTTGCGTCAAGCCTTGGAATAACGCGGGTTTCACGTCAAATATGATAAAAAAGACAGATTTTGCCTCATTTGCGCCACGCTTTTGTAGGCAAACTCTCGAAAATTAAGTACAACAAGGCCCGCAACACACACTCTCATTCAAATATTCGTTAAATCGACTGGATAGACATGCATCGTTTCGCCAATCCCACACGTTTTTTAAGAATTGCCGCCGCCGTCCAGCCTTGGGTTGTTGGCATCACCGCCCTGTTGTTTGCCAGCGGGCTGTACATGGCCTTTTTCACCTCACCGCCGGACTACCAACAAGGCGAGACCGTGCGCATTATGTATGTGCATGTGCCTGCCGCCTGGATGGGCATGTTTTGTTATGCGGCGATGGCGATTGCTTCTGCCGTGTCATTGATTTGGAAACACCCATTGGCCGATGTGGCGGCGAAAGCCACGGCTCCGGTGGGGGCAGCGTTTACGTTTTTGTCCCTGGTCACCGGATCGTTATGGGGCAAGCCCATGTGGGGCACCTGGTGGGTGTGGGATGCGCGCCTGACGTCGATGCTGATTTTGTTCTTTTTGTATTTGGGTTATATGGCCTTGCAAGGGGCTTTCGATGATCGCGCGCGCGGCGCAAAAGCCTCGGCGATTTTGGCCTTGGTGGGTGCCGTGAACCTGCCCATCATTAAGTTTTCGGTGACGTGGTGGAACAGCCTGCATCAAGGATCGACCGTGATCACCATGGATGGGCCAAAAATGGATGCCAGCATGTTGTGGCCGTTGTTGTTGATGGCGTTCGCGTTCAAAGGTTATTACGTCTGGGTTATGTTGGTGCGAATGCGCCAGGAATTAACCGCAAACAAAGTCCGGATCTTGCGTCTTAAGCAAGCCCACGGCGGTTAAGGGAGCGATACCATGCAAGAATTTTTAAATATGGGTGGATATGGCGCTTACGTGTGGCCATCTTATGGAATTACGGCGCTGGTGATGGTGGTGCTTTTGATCGCCTCATTGCGTTCGTTACGCGCAAGCGAAGCAACATATAAGCGGCTGCAGGCTGAACTCGGCCAAGGCGAAGAACAAGAAACGGAGACGGCCAATGGCGATGAAGCGTAAACACAAACGCCTCACCTTTGTGATTGTTGCGATGGCCTTGATCGGTGTTGCAACGGGTTTAATCTTGTTTGCTTTGGGCGACGGCATTTCTCTGTTCCATAGCCCTACCGACATTGTTGAAAAACAACCCGGTCCCGATCAACGTCTGCGGTTGGGCGGCTTGGTTGAAGACGGCTCGCTAAGAAGCGAAGACGGCTCAGCCACCGTGCACTTTATTGTCACCGATCTGGAAAATTCCGTTCCCGTGACCTACGAAGGTTTGTTGCCGGATTTGTTTCGTGAAGGCCAGGGCATCGTTGCCGAAGGCCATGTGATCAATGGCGTGTTTGTGGCAACCGAAGTGTTGGCCAAACACGATGAGAAATACATGGCTCCTGAAGTTGCCGATGCCTTGAAAAAATCTGGAAACTGGCGCGACAACGAAGCCTCCGCCCCAGCGTCCACCATGGGAGCACCCGCGAAATGATCGTAGAACTAGGCCACTTTGCCTTAATTTTGGGACTTATGGTGGCGTTTTTCCAAGCGTTTGTGCCGCTGGTTGGGGCCGCGCGCGGCGAACGGGCGTGGATGGATTTTGCCACCCCTGCCGCCATCGTCCAAGCCCTGTTGGCGAGTTTCTCTTTCGCGGCTTTGACCTATGCGCATGTGGTGTCGGATTTTTCCGTGCTCAACGTGGTGATGAATTCACATACCGATAAACCGATGCTGTACAAAGTCGCGGGCGTGTGGGGGAACCACGAAGGTTCGATGATGTTGTGGGTGTTGATCTTAGCGATCTACGGCATGGCTGTGGCGACGTTTGGCCGCAATCTGCCGCCAAGCTTGAAAGCCCGCGTGTTGGGCATCCAGGCGCTGATCGCTTTGGGCTTTTATCTTTTTATTCTGTTGACTTCAAATCCGTTTGAACGGCTCTTTCCAGCCCCTCTGAACGGTCAAGATTTGAACCCGTTGTTGCAAGACCCGGGTTTGGCCTTTCATCCGCCGTTGCTGTATTTGGGCTACGTTGGATTTTCAATTGCGTTTTCATTTGCGATTGCCGCCCTTATCGAAGGGCGCGTGGATGCGGCCTGGGCCCGGTGGGTCCGCCCATGGACGTTGGCGGCTTGGGGATTCCTCACCGCTGGTATCGTTTTAGGCTCCTGGTGGGCTTATTACGAATTGGGTTGGGGTGGCTGGTGGTTCTGGGATCCGGTGGAAAACGCTTCGTTCATGCCGTGGTTGGTCGGGACCGCTTTGCTGCATTCCTCGATCGTGGTGGAAAAGCGCAATACGCTTAAAGGCTGGACCATCTTTTTGTCCATCGTCGCCTTTTCGTTTTCGTTGCTGGGCACCTTTATTGTGCGCTCTGGCGTTCTGTCTTCGGTGCATTCATTTGCCTCCGATCCGGCGCGTGGCGTGTTTATTTTGGGCCTGTTGGTGGCCGTGGTCGGGGGCTCGTTCACCTTGTTTGCCATACGCGCACCTCATTTGAAATCAGGTGGTTTGTTCCAGCCGGTTTCACGGGAAGGCTCGCTGTTGCTCAACAACTTGTTGATGACCGTGGCGGCGGCGGCGGTATTGTTGGGTACGCTGTATCCTTTGTTTTTGGATGCCCTGGGCGGCGGTAAGGTTTCCGTGGGGCCTCCGTTCTTTAATTCGGTGTTCATTCCGTTGATGGTGCCCGCCATTTTGGTCATGGCTTTTGGCCCGTTGATGGCGTGGAAACGCGGCAATTTAGCCCGGGCGTGCAAGCAGTTGGTTGTCGCCTTTGGGGTTGTGGTCGTCGTGGTGATTGCCGATAGCTTCTTGGTTGAACAAGCCAGCGTCTTGTCAGTTTTGGGCAGCGGTATGGCAGCGTGGCTGGTGATGGGGACCCTTACCGAAGTCGCGGTCCGCATCAAGCTGTTTCAAGTGTCTTTGGGCACAAGTGTGCGGCGCTTGTTTACCATTCCCCGGTCTTCGTGGGGCATGACTTTGGCCCATGCGGGCTTGGGTATTGCCGTGGCGGGTATGATTGGGTCTACGGTATGGAAACAAGAAAGCATCCAGGTCATGCAAGTGGGTGAAACGGTGGTTTTGGGTGGTTATGAATATACCTTCCAAGGCGTGCGTGAATCTCAAGGGCCAAACTATGTGGCCACGGTTGCGTTGGTCGAAGTGACCCAAAATGCCGAACCGTTCACCACCATGTTCCCGGAAAATCGTCACTATCCGGTCAAGGGTATGCCGACCACCGAAGCCGCTATTCACACCACGTTCTTCGCCGATCTTTATGTGGCGTTGGGCAACGTGGACAGCAAATCCGGCGGCTATGTGATGCGCATCTACCATAACCCGTTGGTTTTGTGGTTGTGGCTGGGGTCTTTGATGATGGTTATCGCTTCGATCATAAGTTTGACGGATCGCCGACACCGCATTGGGGCACCGACCAAATCAAAGGCGAAGCCAGTTCCGACACCGGCTGTGACTGAATAACGGGGACCATGTTGATGAAAAAGCTCACATATTTCATTCCGTTGGCGGTCGTCGTCGTGGTGGGTGTTTTGGCCATGATGCAATTGAAGCAAGTGACCGATGGCAAATCAGTTCGTGATTTGCCATCGGTTTTGATCAACCGCCCCGTTCCCGAATTAAACTTGGCGGCAATTGGCGGTCAAGACCGAGGTTGGGGAACGAAAGATTTGTTGGGCCAAGTCACCATCGTCAACTTGTTTGGTTCGTGGTGCGTGGCGTGTTTGCAAGAGCATCCGTTTTTGATGCGCCTGAAAGAGCAAAACGCAGTGCCGATTTTTGGCATCGATTGGCGCGAAAAAGACCCCGTGGCTGGACCTCGGTGGTTGGCCAAGTATGGCAACCCTTACACCTTGATCGGCGGCGATCCTGAATCCAAAGCGGCCATTGCTTTTGGCGTGACCGGGGCTCCGGAAAGCTTCATCGTCGATAAAAAAGGCGTGATTCGCTATAAACAAACAGGTCCGATTGATGGCCGCGTATGGACAGAAACCCTGTTGCCGCTGATTGTGGAGCTGAGAAAAGAATGACCTTAAAAGCCCTCTGGATTTTGTTGGCGCTGGCGATTTTATCTCCGGGCGCCGTGCAGGCCGTTGAACCGGACGAAATTTTAAACGATCCGGCCCTAGAATCCCGCGCCCGTGAAGTCGGCCGGGGCTTGCGCTGTGTGGTGTGTCAGAACCAATCCATTGATGAGTCCAATGCGGACCTCGCCCGCGACATGCGGATATTGGTCCGTGACCGCATTACAAGCGGCGATAGCAATGACCAAGTGCTGGCTTATATGGTGGATCGGTATGGCGATTTTGTGTTGCTGGACCCTCCGTTTAAGGCCTCGACCGTGGTGCTGTGGGTTGGCCCCGCCGTGATCGCGGGCTTTGGCTTGTTGGCCGTGTTTGGTTTTTATCGTCGGCGCAAAAATGATGGCGTCGAAGGGACCACGAAAGAGGCCGCGCAAAGCCCCAGCACCGTGCCTTTAACCTCTGCAGAACGAAAACGCCTAAAGGCCCTATTGAAAGAAGACGACGCATGACTGCTCTTTGGATTTCCACCGCCGCCCTGACCTTGGCGGCCCTCGCCGCCTTGTTGTTGCCACTGGTGCTGAGAAAACGCACCGATGAGGCTCCGTTGCGGGCGCAGTTTGACTTAACAGTCTACAAAGACCAGTTGGCGGAAATTGATCGGGATGTGGAACGCGGCGTTTTATCCGCCGATCAAGCGGATTCGGCGCATACGGAAATCGAACGTCGTATGTTGGCGGTCAGTGGTGATTCGGGCGATGCTGTGATTAAAAATACGCCAGCCCCGGCGTGGTTGGTGGCAATTGTTATGTTCACCGTCCCGTTGGGGGCCTTTGCCTTGTATTTTCATCTTGGCCAACCAGCCCAACCAGACCGTCCCTATGCGGAACGCGAACAGCCCAAAACGGGAAGCCCCACCGTTCGTAAAGAACAAATCGTAAAAATGATTGGGACGATCCGCGAAAAAATTAAACAAGACCCCGAAAACCCACAAAACTGGGCGATTTTGGGCCAGGCCAGCCAAATGGTTGGCGACACGGCGGGATCGGTTCAGGCCTATGAACAATTGGTGGTTCTCACCAACCGCAATCCAGATGCCCTGATGGTGTTGGGTGAAGCGATGTTTATGGATGCCGGCGAAGTGGTCACACCTGCGGCGGTAAAATTATTTCAAGAAGCCAAGCAGGGCTCGCCGAACAACCCCATGACGTATTACTATCTGGCGCTTGAACGCCAAGCGGCTGATGACTTGCAAGGGGCGTTGGATGAATACGCAAGCTTGCTGAACATTTCCCCTGCCGATGGCGAATGGGTCCCCAATATCCAAGCCCGTATGAAAGCCATTACCGCAAAGGCTGGCTTGGCCATGCCCATGGTGCAATTGTTGCCTGCTGCTAAGCCCGCACAAATTCCCGCAACCGGCCCCACGCAACAGCAAATCAACGATGCGCAAAACATGTCGGCTGGGGATCAACAAGCGATGATCCAAACCATGATCAACCGTTTGGCCGACAAAATGAAAGCCAATCCCGACGACTTAGAAGGTTGGAAGCGTCTTGCCAATGCCTACAAAGTGCAAGGCGATACCGCGAAAATGGCAGAAGCCCAAGCGCAGATTGATCGGCTTCAAGCCGCCACTCCTGGTCCGACACGCCAACAGATTCAAGATGCACAAAGTATGTCAGGCGCTGATCAACAAGCGATGATCCAGACCATGGTCAACCGTTTAGCCGAAAAACTGAAAGCCAATCCTGATGATCTAGAAGGCTGGAAACGGCTCGCCAACGCCTACAAAGTCCTCGGCGATAGCACGAAAATGGCCGAGGCCCAAGCACAGATCAACAGGCTTCAAGGGCGCTAACAACGCGTTCTTTTGGTCAGGTTAAGCTGACCAAAAAAAGGCCCAGGATTTCTCCTGGGCCTTTTTTTATAACTGAATTAAGTCTGGATATTATTGAGACTTAACAAAAGCCAAGAAGTTTGCTTTTTCTGTGGCATTGCATTCGCGACCCAAAACGCCATTGCAGTTGCGTTTGAACCATTTTGCCATTTTTGCTTCGTCGCTGTAACGTTTGACGCCCCTGTCATCGACATAGCCTCTGGAAGCTGCCATAGGGCCAATGACTTTGCCTGTTTTTACATGCGAACCTGCGCTAGAAAGGTTAGAGCCGTGGCATGTAATGCAGCCAACTTTGCCGAGACCAGAGCTTGTTGCATACTTGTTGCCCGCATATTCTTTTTCATAAAATGCCTTGCCAGCACCTACATCAGCAGCTTGGGCTGTCGTCGCCGCGCCGACAAGAGTAGCCCCTAAAGTTAACGCACAAACGAGAGATGTAATAGATTTCATTGTTGTTACTCCTTTGGTATTTTGATTTTCTGATCATCGAAGCTGCCACTGTAATGGTCGGTATGACAGGCGCCGCAGTTGGATTTAATGCCAACTTTTTTAAGTTTGAAGAATTCGGGTTTAACACTTTCATGTTTGCGCAGCCAATAGGGCGTCGCGGTGATTTGATAGGGAGCTTTGGGGTCAACGACGCGGAAACGGTTAGCCGCTTCGGTGTCCCATTTGTCGCCGCCAAATTTGGTCAGGTAGGCGGTGATTTCGACGGCAGTCGCATCGTCGTACAAAGTTGCGTCTTCACCGAAATGATCGCCTAAGTCCAACATCATCTTGGTCCAGCTTTCTGAAGACAGAAGGCTGGGATGGAAGGGAAGGTGGCAATCGCCGCATTCGGATTCATAGGTGGGGCTAGCCTCTAATTTTAAAAGACCAGATGGTGGCATTTTGGACAGCCCCCACAAGGTCGCCCCAATCGGCACGATAATCGCGCAAATGACAATCAGCGCGGCGATCGGTTTGGCCTCGCGGTGTGGCAAGACCGGGGAATTGGCTGGGATTTCTTTGAACCCCGTAATCATGGCTTTGATGAGTTTTTCACCGGTGAGTTTGACTTCCATAATCACGCCACCAACATGGGCCGCGATCATCGCCAACAACAACAGCACGAAGGTGGAATGGACAGTGGCGGCCATATCACCGACGGAATAGGTTGCCGCCCCCGCCAATGGACCTTGGTTTTCTTCGCCGCCCAAAACCATCAGCCCGGAAAGGGTGATGGTGGCGAGCACAAACAACAAACCAAACACCATGATAGATGCGGTGGGGTTATGGCCAATATAATGCTTCACCGGACGTAAGGTGATCAGCTCTTTCATGTGCTCTAAAATATGGCTGGGCGTGAAGGTGAACGTTTCCAAGCGTGAATACTCAGAACCGAACAAACCCCAAGAGAGACGAAAAACCAACAAAAACACGGTGGTGTAACCTGCCCACAGGTGAACGCCCATGGTGTTTTCGGCAAAAACATAACCCGTCAAATATCCAATCAACACCATGGCGACTAAGGTCCAGTGGAACAACCGCGTCGGCAAATCCCAAACTTTCACCAAGCGGGTTTTACCAGCACCCTTGGCGTGGTCATCGGCATTTGTATTGTCCGTGTTTTTGGTTTCTTCTGTCATGCCGGCCTCCCAACCGAAACTCAGTCTTGTCGGAATGTTGAGGGTGTTCCCCTATAAGCAACTTTCACGACAATGAACGTACATACTATGCAAAGCAAACTGAACATTCACTGACTTTTTTATTCAGCCAGCATTCATCTTCAAAAGTTCATAGTTGATGAACAAGCAGATATGTAGATTACATGGCAACTGGTTGAAATCAAACGAAAGTATCTCACTGTTATGAGCAATGCACAAGATTCAAATTCTCAAACGACGCAACCCAGTGGTCCTCGGGCTGTTAAGGTTTGGGATTTCCCCTCCCGTGTTTTCCATTGGGGGCTGGCTTTCGTGGTTATGATTGCCTGGATTTCTTCCGAGGCCGATGGCCGTGCGTTCTGGATTCACGTTTATGCAGGGACGTTACTGATTGGTTTTGTTGCCTTTCGGGCGGTGTGGGGTGTCATTGGCAGTCGATACGCGCTGTTTGGTGATTTTGTTCATAGTCCGAAGGTGGTGTCTGACTATAGTCAACGTTTGATAGCCTTGCGGCCCCCGCATTCGACCGGACACAATCCACTTGGCGGTTGGATGGTGATGGCGCTGTTGGGATGTATTCTGTTCGCGGTCTTCAGCGGCATGATGATTCGCGAAGATGGTTATGTGGGTCCGTTGTCCCATATTGGTGGCGGACTTTTTGGCGAGACCCATGAAGGTTTTGCGAACCTGTTGATCTTTTTAATTTTCGGGCATGTTGTAGGTGTCTTTGTTCATGGCTTTATTACGCGGGAAAATTTACCGCGTGCGATGATCACGGGGGATAAAGAAATCCCCCAAGACGTATCGGCTGAGCCGATTAAGCCCGTTGGCTATGTTCGTCCTGCATTGGCTTTGGCCATTGCGATGGCGGTTGTTTGGTACTTTATGCGTTAACGTGGAAATAGGTGTGCATGTTTAATTTTCAAACGCTTAAATTCGTCTCCGTTGCCCTGGGTGTGCTGCTCTCTGGGACAGCTTTTGCCGACAGTGATAAACAAGATGTTGCCCGTGAAGCCATGCTTGCGGGCGAGGTTGCGCCCTTGAGCCAATTGTTGTCGGTTGTTGAAAAAACCTATAAAGGTGATGTTCTAAAAGTTGAGCTGGAAGACGAAGATGTGAGAAAATGGGGTGGCACGGGTGAGGGTAAAATGTTCATCTATGAAATCAAACTTTTGACCTTTGATGGAAATCTTGTGAAACTGAAGTATGATGCCAAATCGTTAAAGTTACTTGCGACAAACCTGTATGACAGCAATTATGGTGGCAAGTCAGACGATTGAATGAGATATGACATTAAAAGGGGATGAGTGATGCGCGTTTTGGTGGTTGAAGATGAGCCTGATCTCCGGCGTCAAATTCATCGTGCCTTGAGTGAAGCTGGGTACAGTGTCGACGAAGCCCCGGACGGCGAAGAAGGTGAATATCTTGGTGATACCGAGCCTTATGACGCGGTGGTTCTTGATTTAGGCTTGCCCAAGGTTGATGGCATTACGGTTTTAAACCACTGGCGCCAAGCCGGACGCGATATGCCGGTGCTGATTCTCACTGCCCGCGACAGTTGGAATGAAAAGGTTGCCGGTTTTGATGCCGGGGCCGATGATTATCTGACCAAACCGTTTCACATGGAAGAACTGTTGGCGCGTGTGCGGGCGTTGATTCGGCGTACCGCTGGGCATGCCACACCGATTTTGGAATGTGGTCCGGTCAATTTGGATACCCGCTCTGGTAAGGTGACCTTGGATGGCTCGACGGTGTCTTTGACCGCGCATGAATTCAAGGTTCTGACCTATTTTATGCATCATCAAGGTCGCGTTGTGTCGCAGACCGAGCTTATTGAGCACATCTACGATCAAGATTTCGATCGCGATTCCAACACCATCGAGGTGTTTATCGCCCGTCTGCGTAAAAAACTTGCGCCAGATATGATCAAAACGCATCGGGGGCGAGGTTATTCTATGAACCCACCCGGTGAAAGTTCTTAAAAAAGGTTATGTTGCCGAATGTTTTTTCGTTCTGTCGGTTTTCGCTTGATCCTGCTGTCCATCGTTTGGATAAGTGCTGCGTTGGCCGTTGGTGGAACGGTGCTGAGCAAGCATTTTCGCACGCACGTTGAAAATTCATTTGATATTAGCCTGCGTCGCCACGTCGAAGAAGTCCTCTCCTACGCCGAAGCGTTGGATGGTAAGCTTATCTTGACGCACCGACCAACGGACCCATCTTTCATTCGTCCGTTATCGGGGTGGTATTGGCAGGTGATGCAAAATGGTGTCGTTGTGGATCGGTCGCGGTCTGAATGGGATGCGACCCTGGCCTTACCTAAAAAATCGCCCGTCCCTGGAAAATCGACAGGATTTTTCATTGATGGTCCGCGCGGGGAACGGCTGCGGGTGGTCGGGCAAACCGTTGTCATTCCTGGGCTCAAAGGGGCCGTTACGATATATTTCACCGGTCCCGCCGACGAAATCGATTATGCCTCCGAAGAATTCAAAGAAATTCTGACAACATCCCTCATTCTTATGGGCTTGGGGCTAATTTTTGCGGTGATTTTACAGGTGGTTTTGGCCCTAAAACCGTTGAAACTTTTGCGCCAGCGGTTGGCGGCCATTCATCACGGGGACGCGGACCGTTTGACCGGACGTTATCCCAGCGAAGTGGAGCCGTTGGTCGAAGACCTGAATAATCTGTTGGACCACAATGCCCAAGTGATTCAGCGCGCCCGCACCCACGCGGGCAATTTGGCCCATGCCCTGAAAACGCCCCTGGCGGTACTGTCCAATGAAGCCGATACCACCGAAGGCGCGCGCGGTAAAACTTTATCCGAACAAGTCGCGGTGATGAATGAATTGGTGACCCGGCATTTGGCCCGCGCCCGTGCGGCGGGGGGCTTGGGGGCGCCTGGGCTACGGGCTGATATTGGCGAGATCACGGCGGGTCTTAAACGCACCTTGCAACGCATTTATGCCCATAGAGGACCAGATGATGATGAAGGGGTGAGCATTTCGTTGGTCAATGTGCGCGGCCAATTTGTGGTTGGCGACAGCCAAGACATCGAAGAAATGCTGGGTAACCTTATGGACAATGCGTGCAAGTGGTCCAAGGGTCGGGTCCGCGTTCGTGTCGAACTCCAAGGCAAAAGCACCATCATCAGTGTCGACGATGATGGCTCTGGGGTTCCAGAAGAGCTGCGCGATGACATCCTAAAACGGGGCAAGCGTTTGGATGAAAATACGCCGGGCAGTGGCCTTGGGCTCAATATTGTCAGTGACTTGGCTGAAATGTATATGGGGTCTTTGGAGTTGGGAGCCTCGGATTTGGGGGGCTTGCGGGTGCAATTGACTTTGCCCGCACCCTAATACCCCCTTGCCTTTTTGCCCGTTAGACCTCATAAAACCGCCAGCAAATTTAACACATGTTGAACACTTGGGGATAGCAGGCACGATGCCTGCAATAGGGAGCCTATCATGAGCAAATTTAAAACCATTGACGACTTAAACGTAGCTGGCAAACGCGTATTGTTGCGTGCCGACTTGAACGTACCGATGCAAGACGGCAAGCCGTCTGATACCACCCGTATTGACCGCACCGTGCAAACCATCAAAGATTTGACGGCACGCGGCGCGAAAGTCATTATTTTGTCGCACTTCGGTCGCCCAAAAGGCCAAGTGGTTGCTGAAATGACCCTCAAGCCCATTGCTGTTGCGATGGCCTCTGCCCTGGGCCGTGACGTTGCTTTTGCCACCGACACCATTGGCGATAGCGCCAAAGCCGTGGTCGGTGCGATGAACGACGGCGATGTGGCAATGTTAGAAAATGTTCGTTTCCACGCCGAAGAAACAGACAACGACGATGGATTTGCCACCACGTTGGCAAGCCTTGGCGACTTCTTTGTGAATGATGCCTTTTCCACTGCCCACCGCGCTCACGCTTCGACCGAAGCCTTGGCGCGTAAGTTACCTGCGGCGGCTGGTCGTTTGATGCAAGCCGAATTGGAAGCTTTGGGTGCGGCCCTTGGCACGCCTGTTAAACCCGTAGCGGCGGTTGTTGGCGGGGCTAAGGTTTCGACCAAAATGGAAGTTCTTGGCAATCTTTCCAAAAAAGTGGACATGATCATCATCGGTGGCGGCATGGCCAACACCTTCTTGTTTGCCCAAGGTCACGATGTTGGTAAGTCTTTGTGCGAAAAAGACATGGCGGATGAAGCTTTGGCCATTATCGCCTCTGCGGCGGCCAACGGTTGCGAAATCGTTCTGCCTGTAGATGTGGTTGTATCGGCTGAGTTTGCTGCTAACGCCGCGAACCAAGCGGTCGACATTGATGCCATTCCCGCCGACAAAATGGCATTGGACATTGGCCCGAAGACCATTGCCGACGTTGAAAACCGTTTGGCTGGCTGCAAGACGTTGGTTTGGAATGGCCCATTTGGTGCCTTTGAAATCGCACCGTTTGACAAAGGAACCAACGCAGCGGCTCAGGCAGCAGCACGCCTGACCAAAGCTGGTACGTTGACATCGGTTGCTGGTGGCGGCGATACGGTTGCGGCCTTGGTGCAAGCGGGAGCGGCGGATGATTTCAGCTACATCTCGACCGCTGGCGGTGCATTCCTTGAATGGATCGAAGGCAAGACCTTGCCGGGTGTCGCGGCTTTGGAAAACAACGCTTAATACAAAACGTCTCTTTCTAAAAAAGCGCCCCTGATTATCGTCAGGGGCGCTTTTTGTTAACCTAAACTTTACTTTTTCCGGGGTTTGTGCTATAAAATGCGAACAAGATCGAAAGAAGTGCCAGACAGTATGTCTGTATGGTTCCTAGAATAGGAGTTTTGATATGTCCGTAAGCATGGCTGGTTCAGCTCAGAGCGTACAACAATCCCTAAATTTGGTTCGTCAAACCATCCAAGTGGATCAGGTCGTCGCAGCAGCGGCGGTTGAAGCCTCGAATCAGGCTTCTAAAGCTTCCGTGCAAGAAACACCGGAAGTCACACCTGTTGATGAATCCCGTGGGCAAAACGTGGACGTTCGCGTTTAAGATTAACGGCCTTTCAGTCTTAAGATGGGGCGACGTGTGTTTGCGCGTTGCCTTTGTGTGTGTTTTTTTTGGTTTTAATTTTGACTCTTATTTAACAATTCTATGTCAAACTTACGCTTATGGCTGATATGACAAAAATCACAACTCCCATCGTTTCGACGTCTGTTCAGGGAAGTTCAAAATCTTCTGCGCCCAAGGGTTATGCCCAGGCGGGGGATGTGACACGTCGCGCCAGCGTCATGAATGAAGAAGACAGCCCTCAAAACAAGGCCTCTTTAAAGAGACTTGGTCACGCCTTAAATTCAGATCAGCCGTTGCGTGGAGATGTGCCCACGGGTTATTATCTCAATATAACGGTTTGAAGTGTTAATTTTTGGAGGATACCATGGCCAAGCATTCAGACATTGCCATCAATTTATTGCGCAATGCGGCAACTTTTTTTCGTGATCTTGGGGCGCAAAACCCTGATTTAGCTGAGCAAATGGGCGTCAATGCCCATACCTATGATGCTGTGGCAGATCTCATGGAAAGCGATCCTTTCGGTGAGATGGCTCTGCAATCGGATGCCTTAGATAATCCTGAAGGCACCGCCTAATACCCAGCGGTATAACGCATCGTTCCTAAACGATTTCACCCGTCAATTCGCCGTTTTTATGCCCGGTCATACGCATATCGACGATCGTACCCGATGGCACGTCGGCGCGAAAGCGCACTGGGGCAAAGCTTTCGCAGCGGCCAAAGCCAGATTTTTCCACCAACACCGCCTGAACCGTATCTTTGAGCGCCTCGAAGTGCTGCTCAAGAGCTGCAGCGCCCAAGTCCCGCAGAGCCTTGGCACGCGCCTTGGCAACATCGCCAGAGACTTGCGGCATACGTTCGGCCGGGGTGCCCGGACGTTGAGAATACGGAAAAACGTGGAGATATTGAAAACCCCAGTTTTTGAGGTTGGTGTAGGTGGACTGAAACATCTCATCGGTTTCGGTGGGAAATCCGGCAATCAAATCGGCACCAAAGACCAGCCCTGGGCGTGCCGCTTTGGCCCGTTCGATCAAGTGGGCGATGTCGGCCACGCGGTGACGCCGCTTCATGCGGGTAAGAATCATATCGTCAGCGGCTTGCAAGCTGAGATGCAAATGCCCCATCAAACGCGGCTCATTTGCCAACAGATCAAAAAAACCATCGTTAAGACGCGCCGGGTCTAAGGAACTGAGGCGCAAGCGTTTGAGGTCCGGGACTTGATCCAACAAGGTCCGGATGACGTGCGTTAACGCGGTGCCGTTTTCATCGCAAAGCCCTAAATCTTGACCATAAGCCGCGATATCGACGCCTGTCAAAACCACTTCTTGATGCCCCGTGGCAACCAGCTTTTGCACTTGCGTTATAATTTGGTCCAGCGCCACCGCGCGGTTGGGGCCACGGGCGGCGGGAATGATGCAAAAGGTGCAATCATTGTCACAGCCCTGTTGCACCATGACAAAAGCCCGGGTCCGGCCTTCAATGCCATGCACCAGGTGCCCGGCGGTTTCGCGCACTTCGGAAATATCTGTGACGTGAATGGCCCCGTCACCAGCCTGACCGATGAGGGTTTCAATGTTGAGTTTATCTTGATTGCCAACCACGCGGTCGACTTCTTTCATGTCGGCAAACAGGGTCGGGGCCAATTGCGCGGCGCACCCCGTCACGATGATGCGCGCGGTCGGTCGTTCGCGGTGGAGGCGGCGAATGGTTTGGCGGGCTTGGCGTTCGGCTTCGGCGGTCACCGCACAGGTGTTGATGATGACAGCGTCGTCAATGCCAGCCTTCGCCAGCTCATCGCGCATAACTTCACTTTCCAAAGTGTTCAGCCGACAGCCCAGGGTGACGATCTCAGCCACAGGGGCACTCATGATTTTGGCTCATAGTCTGCAAGGTCCAAGGTGCCCTGAAAGCTGGTCGCGACGGGGCCGGTCATCAAAACGTTTCCATCGGCCAACCAGTCAATGATCAACGATCCACCGTCCAATACCACTTCGGCGGTGCGCCCGGTTAAACCCATACGCGCCGTGGCGACCAGTGCGGCGCATGCCCCAGACCCACAGGCCCGGGTGATGCCCGCCCCGCGTTCCCACACCCGCATGCGGATGCGATCCGGGCTTAGGATTTGCACCACTTCAACATTGGTGCGTTCGGGAAATAAGGGGTTGGTTTCAATTTTTGGGCCAAACGTTGCAAGATCAATGTCATCCACATTGGCGACTTCAAAAACGACATGGGGGTTGCCCACGTTCACCGCCACAACAGCGCCATGGCGAAAACCATCAACGGTAAGGTCGATCTCATTTGTGTTTTGAGCGTTTGCCAGGGGAATGTCGCGCCAGTCCGCGCGGGCGGGGCCCATATCAACGCTATACAGGCCTTGTCCTAAACTTTCACAATCCAAAAGCCCCGCTTGGGTTTGGATAAGGGCGTCGTTTTGCCCTGTCTCTGCCATGACAAGCGACGCGACACAGCGCGTGGCATTGCCACAGGCTCCAGATTGCGAGCCGTCGGGATTATAGATGCGCATGAAGACGTCGGCATCAGAATCAGGGGCTTTTTCCAGGACAATAAATTGATCGCAGCCAACCCCAGAGTTGCGGTCAGAAAGTGCGCGCACGTCCTCACGAGATAGAGTTAATGTTCCATCCCGATCATCAACAATGACGAAGTCGTTACCGAGTCCGTGCATCTTTATGAAATTAAGCGTGCTCATGGTGCGATATATGGGGGGGAATTGGCAAAAAGTCTAGAGCTTTGGGGAAACGGCGTTAGGGGGCGTCGTTTGTGGGCAGGTCCTCGGCAAGGCTTTCGACGAGTTCAAAGACGTTGCGTTTCATCGCTGGATCCCCAATGTCGTGATAAGCCGAAAGCAACCTCAACTTTTCTTGGGCCGCTGGCGAAGTGGGCAGAGGAGGTGTCGGCTGAGGGCTGTAAAAATAATCGAGGCTAACGCCTGTGCATTGGCAAATGCGGTACAGGTGGGTCGCATATACGCGCTGACGTCCCCGCTCTAACCGTCTGGTGGTGCCGACACCATATTGAGCGCGCTCGTCCAAATCGCTAGCCCTAAAACCAAAAAAAGTACGCAGCGCCAAAATGCGTTCTGGGATGACGGTATCAAAATCGATCGCTGGGTCTGGTGTTACGTGAGATGTATTCATCGTGTAGAATGGCCCCCGTTCAGCCTTGGCATCAGCGCTGAAGCTTTTTGCAGTTGTGTGTTCATTAAACTACAGTATAGGGGTTGTGCACTCTTTAGTATATCATAAAATTCATCACACCAATAACGAGAACCAGAGAGGTGTCGGGACGTGGTCACGCCCATCAGGTGGGCATTTGAGAGCAGATTTAGGGAAAGAGCGTTTTAGTCGTCGTTGCTGGACGAAAAAGTGTTTTGGTCGGAAATAGATTTGACCAATTGAAACACGCGGTTGCGCACAGCCGGACTGATGATGCGGAAATAGTTATGCACCAGCTTGATCGATTCAGGTTGGCTCATCGGATCGTGTTCAAAAGTGGCGGCGGGATTGTCAGACAAAGATTTTAATTGAGCAGAAGAGGGCATGTCTTCGTAAAAATAGGAAACACCTACGTCTAAGGCCTGGGCCATTTTATAAAGGTTGCTGGCGCCAACACGGTTGGCTCCATTTTCATACTTCTGAATTTGTTGGAACGTCACGTCCAAGGCATTGCCAATTTCTGTTTGACTGATGCGCAGGCCAACCCGCCGAGCTTTGATGCGTTGACCGACATGAATATCAATAGGATCGGGCGCTTCTTTTGGGGGACGTCTGCTCATCGTTCTTAAACTCCGGTACGGTTTGATAATGCACGTTTTACTGCTAGATTTTATCCAGTGCAACCATTCAACAACACATAACAACTGGCTGCAACAAAAATACCCTGTTGCGGCGGTGCATTTTACAAACTTCGTTGACTTTATCGTCATGACGGCTTAGATAAGCGCATCCTTCAGCACCATTGCTGTCCGAACATCACCCTTTGGGTGCCGCCAATCCGCGAGTTTCGCGCACTGGCGTGTTTTTCGTTTTGGCATTGTGTTGACGAATTTTTGAGTGTGAGACGATATGTTTGAAGGTTTAACAGAGCGGCTTGGCGGGGTTTTCGACAAGCTAAAACGGCACGGCGCGCTAAAGGAATCGGATGTCACCGAAGCCTTGCGCGAAGTTCGTGTTGCGCTGCTTGAAGCCGATGTCGCCCTTGAAGTCGTCAAAGATTTTATCGCCAAGGTCAAGGTTGCGGCGGTCGGCGAAGACGTCTTGCGTTCTGTTACCCCGGGCCAGATGGTGGTCAAAATTGTCCACGACGAACTGGTCAATATGTTGGGGGCCGAACCTGAGCCTCTGCGCGTTCATGGAAATCCGCCCAATGTGGTGATGATGGTGGGCCTGCAAGGGTCTGGTAAAACCACCACCACCGCCAAAATCGCCGTGCGTTTGACGCGCATGGACAAGAAAAAAGTTTTGATGGCATCGTTGGACATCTACCGTCCCGCTGCCCAACAACAGCTTAAACAGCTTGGTGAACAAAACGCCATTGGCACCTTGCCCATTGTGTTTGGTGAACAGCCCGTGTCCATCGCCAAGCGTGCCGTGAAAGTGGCGCGTGCCGAAGGTTATGACGTGGTGATCTTGGACACCGCTGGTCGTTTGCACATTGATGAAAAATTGATGAGCGAAGTGGCCCAGGTTCGCGATGCGGTGGAACCCGGCGAAACCTTGCTGGTCACCGATGCCATGATTGGTCAAGACGCGGTCATCGTAGCGAAAGAATTTGCCGACAAGGTCGGTATTTCCGGCATCGTGTTGACCCGTATTGACGGTGACGCCCGTGGTGGTGCAGCGTTGTCGATGAAGGCCGTGACCGATCAGCCCATTAAGTTTTTGGGCGTCGGTGAAAAAATTGACGAGCTTGAAGCCTTTGATGCCAAACGCGTAGCCGGGACCATTTTGGGTCAAGGCGATGTGGTCGGTCTGGTCGAACGCATTTCTCAAGTGGTCGAACAAGAAGACGCTGAAAAAGCCGCGCAAAAGATGCTCAAAGGCCAGTTTACCCTTGAAGACATGGGTGAACAGTTGGGCCAGCTGCGCAAAATGGGCGATATCAAAGGTTTGATGGGCATGATCCCCGGCATCAGCAAAGTCAAAAAGCAACTCGATGCTTCGGACATTGACGACAAAAAAATTGCCCAGCAACAGGCAATTATTCAGTCGATGACGAAAAAAGAGCGTCGTAACGCAAAAATGATTAACGGCTCTCGGCGCAAACGCATTGCGGCGGGATCTGGCACCTCGGTGCAAGAAGTCAACCGCTTGCTTAAACAATACTTGATGATGAGCAAGATGATGAAAAAAGCCGGCAAGATGGGCAAAAGTGGCCGTATGCCGGGTGGAATGGGCGGAATGGGTATGGGCGGCGGTATGCCTTCGATGCCCTCTGGAATGCCGCCTTTTAAATAAAAGACTGAACGTGTGAATTTGTGAATTTTTGTTTTAACACTTAACTGAACTTAGAAAAGGATAGCGAGAACAATGTCTCTGCGTATTCGACTTTCCCGAGGTGGCGCGAAAAAGCGTCCCTATTATCGTATCGTTGTTACGGATAGCCGTAACCCTCGTGATGGCCGCTTTATCGAGCGCGTCGGCACGTATAACCCAATGTTGGCCAAAGATGACGAAAACCGCGTCACCTTAAATCAAGACCGCATTAAGCATTGGATGGATTTGGGTGGTTTGCCTTCTGACCGCGTAGCTCGCTTTTTAGCCGCTGCTGGTATGATGGCTAAACCTGCAATTCCAAACCAAACCAAGCAGAACAAGCCAAAGGCCAAAGCTCTCGAACGTATTGCCGAGAAAGAAGCCAAGGCTGCTGAAGCTGTTGCTGAAGCTGCTGCTGCAAAAGAAGCGGCGAAAGAAGCTGCAGCTGCTGCGGCTGCTGCGCCAGCTGAAGAACCTGCTGCTGAAGAAGCGCCAGCTGAAGCTGCTGCTGCCGAAGAAGCTGTCACCGAGGCTTAGGTCTTGGTCTTGAATGTACAGGTGGTCTGATGATGGCAACTCCAGTCAAAGATGGGCTTATCCCCGTTGGTGTTATTGGTGGCGCTCGTGGGCTTAAGGGGGATTTGCGGGTAAAAAGTTATACCGCTGACCCCAAGTCCATCGGATCGATCGGTGCATTGACAGACGAAACCGGAACCAAGGTCTTCGCATTGAAGGTCATTGGCCAGCAAAAGAACGTGGTTCTGGCGCGCATCAAAGGGGTTGAAGACCGCAATGCGGTAGATGCTCTGAAAGGCCAAATGCTCTACGTTGAGCGTGACGGCCTGCCCGAAACGGATGAGGATGAGTATTACTTTTCCGATCTTCAGGGGCTTGATGTGGAATTGGTAAATGGCGAGCCCTTTGGGCGCGTGGTTGAAGTCGAAGATTTCGGCGGCGGCCCGTTTCTTGAAGTGGCAAGCTTGCACCATGGTCGCGTTTTGGTGCCGTTCACCAAGGCCTCGGTGCCAGAGGTGGATATCGCTGGACGGCGGATTGTTATTGATCCGCCCGAAGGATTGCTAGAAGCCGGTGACCCGGAGCCGCAAGGCGATGGGTGAAGGCGAACATAAGGCTTGGCAAGCCATCGCACTGACGTTGTTTCCGGACATGTTTCCCGGGTCATTAGGTCAGTCGTTGGCGGGACAGGCTTTATCTGAGGCTCGGTGGGCCTTGGAAACGGTGGACATTCGCAGCTTTGCCAGCGATAAACACCGCACCGTAGACGATAGTCCTTGTGGCGGCGGAGCGGGCATGGTGATGCGGCCGGATGTTGTGGATTTAGCGATCCGCTCGGTGCAAAAAAAAAGCGCTGATGTGCCGTTGGTGTATATGACCCCCCGGGGTCGCCCGTTAACCCAAAGCCGGGTGCGGGAATTGGCCGAAGGGCCGGGTGTGGCCGTGTTGTGCGGTCGTTACGAAGGGGTCGATCAGCGCGTGCTGGAGGCTCATGGTGTCGAGGAAATCTCGATCGGCGACTATGTGTTGTCGGGTGGAGAAGTTGCGGCGCTGGTTTTGATGGACGCTTGTGTGCGTTTGCTTCCCGGTGTTATGGGATCAAGCGCATCGGGTGAGGATGAGAGTTTCGAAGCGGGACTGTTAGAATACCCGCTCTATACGCGGCCCGTCGAATGGCAGGGTCGCACGGTGCCAGATGTTTTAATGTCGGGTCACCACGGAAATATCCGCGCTTGGCGGCGCGAACAGGCCGAAGCCGTAACGAAGGAACGTCGCTTAGACCTGTGGAAAGAATATGTTAAGGGTAATGTCAAAATGGACAAAACCTGAAGCGTTTGAGAATTGAATTTGAATTTAAGGTTTTGCCGGATTTGTCCGGTAAGCAATTTGAAAAGAAGGACTGAGTGCCATGAGCATCATTAAACAGCTTGAAGCCGAGCAGATGGGCAAGTTTGCGGAAGAAAAAAATATCCCAGAATTCGGATCTGGCGATATCATCCGTGTTCAAGTCAAAGTTATTGAAGGAACGCGTGAGCGTCTTCAGGCTTTTGAAGGCGTCTGCATCGCACGCAAAAATGCGGGTTTGAACTCTGCGTTCACCATCCGCAAGATTGCTTCGGGTGAAGGCGTGGAACGTGTGTTCCCTTTGTACGGACCTAACGTTGCGGGCATCGAAGTTGTGCGTCGCGGTGACGTTCGTCGGGCCAAACTTTACTACCTGCGTGGTTTGACGGGTAAGCGTGCGCGTATCGCTGAAAAAACCGATGGCCACAAAGCGAAGCTCAACACGGCTGATAAAGCAACAGCGGCGGCGATTAAAGCTAAGCGCGATGCCGCGACAACAGCCAAAAAAGCGGCTGCAGCTGAAGCCAAATCTAAGGGCGAATAAGCTCCCCTTAGTCTTTGTGTTTGGCACCGTTTCGGTTGAGGGCCGTCTGGTATGGAATCAGACGGCCTCCCGCCGTTTAAAAATGGTGTCGTTGTGATGGGTTATGCTTAAGATTGATGCGGAGGCGTGATGTCTGGTCCAAAGACACTGTTTGACAAAATTTGGGATGCCCATCTGGTTGATGTGCAAGACGATGGCACCTGCCTTATCTATATTGATCGCCATTTGGTTCATGAAGTGACCAGCCCTCAGGCTTTTGAAGGTCTGCGCATGGCCAACCGCCAAGTGCACAATCCCAAAGCCACCTTGGCCGTGGCCGATCACAATGTCCCCACCACATTACGCAGCGCCAATTTCAGCACCCAAGACATCGATAACGCTGCATCCCGGCTGCAAGTGGAGACGTTGGAAAGCAACGTTGATGCTTTTGGTGTGCCGTACTTGTCGTTGACCGATATCCGTCAAGGCATCGTGCACATCGTTGGCCCGGAACAAGGCTTTACCTTGCCCGGCACCACCATCGTGTGCGGCGATAGCCACACCGCCACCCACGGCGCGTTTGGGTCCCTTGCCTTTGGCATCGGCACCTCGGAAGTCGAACACGTTTTGGCAACCCAGACGTTGGTGCAAAAACCCGCCAAAAACATGTTGATCCGCGTCACCGGAACCTTGCCAAAGGGCTGTGGTGCGAAAGATTTGGTGCTCGCCATCATTGGCAAAATGGGCACCGCTGGTGGCACCGGATACGTCGCCGAATACGCCGGCGAAGCGATCGACGCCTTGTCCATGGAAGGCCGCATGACGGTCTGTAACATGACCATCGAAGCGGGTGCCAGGGCTGGCCTGATCGCCCCGGATCAAACCACATTCGATTATTTGCAAGGCCGCCCCATGGCCCCCAAAGCGGGTGCGTGGGAACAAGCCGTGGCCTATTGGAAGACGCTAAAATCGGATCCAGGCGCGCACTATGACAAGGTCTTGGACATCGACGTTAGCAACTTGGCCCCGCAAATCACCTGGGGCACCAGTCCTGAAAACGTGTTGTCCATTGACGGCTCCGTGCCCAACCCAGACGTTGAGCCAAACGCCGACAAAAAAGCGGGTATTGAGCGGGCCTTGGCCTATATGGATCTAAAAGCCGGACAAGCGATTGAAGGCGTCAAAATCGATACCGTGTTTATTGGTTCGTGCACCAATGGCCGCATCGAAGATTTCCGGGAAGCGGCTGCCGCCGCAAAAGGTCATAAGGTCGCCGACAGCATTCGTGCCTTGGCCGTGCCGGGGTCTGGTTTGGTCAAAGATCAAGCCGAAGCCGAAGGCCTGGATACAATTTTGATCGAAGCCGGATTTGAATGGCGCGAACCGGGCTGTTCCATGTGCTTGGCGATGAATGATGACCGCTTGGCCGCTGGCGAACGCTGTGCCTCAACATCCAATCGCAATTTCGAAGGCCGCCAAGGCAAAGGCTCGCGCACGCACTTGGTCAGCCCGTCGATGGCGGTCGCCGCGGCGGTGGCCGGATGTTTGGCCGATGTGCGTAAGTTGGGGGATGCTTAATCATGAAAAAATTTGAAACGCTCACGGGCGTAGCGGCGCCGATGCCGATCCGCAACATTGATACCGACATGATTATCCCTAAGCAGTTCTTGAAAACCATCAAGCGCGAAGGTTTGGGTGTGCATTTGTTTGATGAGATGCGCTATTTGGATGACGGCACCGAAAACCCAGATTTTGTTTTGAACAAATCCGCTTACAAAGGGGCTTCGATCATCGTGGCCGCCGATAACTTTGGCTGTGGCTCGTCGCGCGAACATGCGCCGTGGGCGTTGCAGGACTTTGGCATTCAGGTGATCATTTCCACCAGCTTTGCCGATATCTTTTACAACAACAGTTTCAAAAACGGCATGTTGCCCATTCGCGTCAACGAAGACACTTTGGCGAAATTGATGGACGATGCCGAACGCGGACAGAACGCCACCTTGACCATAGATCTGAAAAACCAGACCATTTCGGGGCCTGATGGCGGCACGGTGAACTTCGAGATTGATCCGTTTCGCAAACAATGTTTGTTGGAAGGGCTTGATGACATTGGCCTGACGAAAAAGAAGTCTGACAAGATTTCCGACTTTGAAGCCAAACGCAAAACCACCCAACCGTGGCTATAACATAGATCGGAAAGAGACCGCTATCATGACTGACAGGATCGTTGTCCGACCTGGAAAAAAAAGCGAGGCTTTGACCATTGCCAAGCTTTTTCAGATTTCGTCGGGTGGGGTTACGGATTATATTTGGCACACCTATGAAGGCGAATATTCAGGGCTGAGCGGTGTTGAAATCGGTGCTGAATGTTATAAGCGGGAAGAGGGGCTGTTTTCTTACCAGCACTGTTTGGTCGCCCACATGGATGGCGAAATTACCGGCATGGCCCACAGCTATGTTATGAATGCGTCCACCGAACCGTTGGCCGATGATTCTGATCTGGTGCTGCGCCCCTACGCCCAACTGAAAGAAGACACGAGCCTCTATATTTCGGGCCTTGCGGTGTTTAAAGACTTTCGCAACCAGAACATCGGCACCCAATTGATGGCCGTGTTAAGCCGTCGGGCGTGTTTAATGGGCTGCCCTTCGATGAGTCTTTTGGTGTTTGAACAAAATGAAGCGGCTTTGCGCTTTTATGTGCGACAGGGTTTTGAAGAGGTGGCCCGTTGCCCCTCAAACCCACATCCGTTACTTCGATATTCTGGCGACGTACTGCTTATGCGCCGCATCCAAGCTTAAATAAGACAAGGATTTTGACCATGGCTTCGACGAAAAACATTCTCATGCTGGCTGGTGACGGCATTGGTCCCGAAGTCATGGGCGAAGTCAAACGCATCATGGACTGGATGAACGGCAAGTACGATTGTGGTTTTGTCGTCGAAGAAGATTTGGTCGGTGGTGCTTGCTATGACGTGCACGGCGTTGCGGTTACCGATGAAACCATGGACAAGGCACGCGCCGCCGATGCGATTTTGTTGGGCGCCGTGGGCGGCCCCAAATGGGACGACGTGGCCCGCGAACATCGCCCCGAAGCCGGACTTTTGCGGTTGCGCAAGGACTTAGATTTATTCGCCAACCTGCGCCCGGCCTTGGTTTTTGACGCGTTGATCGATGCCTCGACCTTAAAGCCAGACGTGGTCCGTGGCCTCGACATCATGATCGTGCGCGAATTGACGGCGGGCGTTTATTTCGGCCAGCCCCGTGGTGAAGACGTTCGGGACGGTGTGGCTTATGGCTTCGATACACAAATTTATTCGGAACCCGAAATTGACCGGGTGGCGCGGGTGGCTTTTGATTTGGCCAAAAAACGCAGCGGCAAAGTGTGCAGCGTTGAAAAAGCCAACGTCATGGAATCCGGTGTCTTTTGGCGTCGTATCGTTTCCAAATTGCACGCCGCAGAATTTTCCGATGTTGAGCTGAGCCACATGTACGCCGACAATTGCTGTATGCAATTGGTGCGCACCCCCAACCAGTTCGACGTCATCGTCACCGACAATTTGTTCGGCGATATTTTATCCGATTGCGCCGCCATGTTGACCGGGTCCTTGGGCATGTTGCCGTCCGCAAGCTTGGGCAGCAAAGACGAAGCCACGGGCAAAATCCCCGCCATGTACGAACCCGTCCACGGCTCTGCCCCCGACATCGCGGGCCAAGGCAAAGCCAACCCGCTGGCCACCATCCTCAGCTATTCCATGATGCTGCGCTACAGCTTCGACATGGGCGTTGAGGCCGACAAGCTCGACCAAGCGGTGCAAAACGTCTTGGCCCAAGGCCTCCGCACCGCCGACATCATGAGCGATGGCATGACCCAACTCTCAACTCAAGCCATGGGCCAAGCGGTCGTGGCGGAATTGGAAAAGTTGGGCTAGGGCTAGAAAGCCTTGCCATGGGCGCTCTGAACGCGTAAAAAATGCCCATAATTTAATGAGGACCTACCCATGCGCCATGCGTTGGCAAATTTAAAAGTTGGTTCCGCTCCCCGTCGTTTGGCGTGTGGGGTGTCTGTCCTTGTGAAAACGACCATCACCAAAACCAAGATTAAAACCTGCGGATAGCGGGCTTTGGTGATGCTTTGATATGCAGCCAGGCCCGCAGACATCCCTGCGGGCCTTGGTTTTGAGGCCTGCAGAGATGTTGGGCCTTAAATTTTAGGAGACGAAAAAATGGCTTATAAAGTTGCAGTTGTTGGGGCCACGGGAAACGTGGGCCGAGAAATGCTGCAGACCATGGTGGAACGTGATTTTCCGATTTCTGAAGTGGTGGCTTTGGCGTCGCACCGTTCGACCGGACGCGAAGTGGCGTATGGCGACGATGTGCGTTTGAAATGCCAAGATTTAGAGACTTATGATTTCAAGGGCACCGACATTGTGTTGTCCAGCCCCGGTGCTTCGGTGTCGGCGAAGTTTGCGCCCCGCGCGGCGGCGGCGGGTGCGGTGGTGGTCGATAACACCTCGCATTTTCGCATGGACCCAGACGTACCGTTGGTGATTCCCGAAGTGAATCCCGAAGCCATTGCCGGGTACACCAAAAAAGGCATCATCGCCAATCCCAACTGTTCGACCATTCAAATGTTGGTGGCGTTAAAGCCTCTGCATGATGCGGCGAAGATCAAACGCGTTGTGGTGGCGACCTATCAATCTGTATCGGGTGGCGGCAAAGCGGCTATGGACGAGCTGTTTAACCAAACCAAAGGCATCTATGTGAACCAGCCCACGGAAAGTAACC
>Ga0316202_10000420_pt1 | contig 48887 bp, 32 predicted proteins | sample 3monrhotite_MG_FD_204934 | JGI IMG/M metagenome (GOLD analysis project Ga0316202, IMG submission 204934) | Microbial mat bacterial communities from mineral coupon in-situ incubated in ocean water Damariscotta River, Maine, United States -... | ecosystem: Environmental > Aquatic > Marine >...
AGAGGGGGGTATTGCATCTACAATTGAGGAAAGAAGCATTAAGCTGAGGTGGAAAAGTTGCTTTATTTTAGCCACCAATCAGCAGGACACTCTCGAACTAGATGAAGAAGCGTTAAAGCGTCGTTATGCATTACTCATGATAATGACGTTGAGCCTGCTCATTTACGCAACCATTGAATACCGAATACGTGCGGAACTTGACAAGGGAAATGCATTATTTCCGAATCAAAAAGGGAAGCCAATATCAAATCCAACGGCTCGCTGGGTTTTTCAAAGTTTCAGCGGGATACATGAGTTGACCATAAGCCAGGATCAAATGCTGATATTAAACTTAAAACCACCGCAGTTATTGATTCTCAGGCTATTGGGCGACAAATTCCAGGAAATTTATTCTGGGACTCGGAGATTGGTGTGATGAAAGACGGTTTGTGCTTCGCTTCGTTAATATTTAACATAATATACATTATGCGAAGTCCGTAATGGGGGGCAGCACCAGGTCCATCCCAGGTATTACCTGACTAATAAAGTGGATAAAACCTGGAATGAATGCCTGACACACATACCCACAGGCTCATTCGCGCAAAACCTACGGGCGCTACTGGCCTGGGGATATGTGGACAGCCCGCCCAGGCAGTACAGCCACAAAGTCAGCCTCGACACGTCAAAATTGATTACAGGACTTCCCGCACAAGCTTTCTGATCAGCATTCTGGACTGACTTACCTTTATGGTGATTACCTCCATAAGTATTCATTCTGCTCAAAATGATATAATGGACGAATAGGCGGCATTTTTATCTAGCCCAAGAGAGCTTACCTCTCAGTAGCTGCCTCGCTCACCGTTTTTTGAATCGGGGACATTATGTAATCAATAACTGATCTTGTACCCATTTTAATTTCTGCAGAGATTCTCATGCCGGGGCGAAGCGAAAACCGTTCACCATTATATTCCAGGAATTGCTGACTGAGATTTAGCACTGTGCGGTAGCCAGTGGAACGCCCACCACCATTACCATCCATTGGTGATGCATCACCACGCTCTGACGCATCAGCACTTATACGTTCAACAGCAGCGTCAATCATCCCATATTTCTGAAATTGATAACTGGTGATTTTTATCTTTGCCTCTTGCCCTGCTGAAATAAAACCAATGTCTTTATTATCAATAAACACCTCTGCCTGCATGGGTTCATTGACGGGGACTAACGTCATCAATACGGTACCAGCCGGCACAACAGAGCCTTCTGTATTGGTAGCAAGGTCTTTGACAAAACCATCCTCAGACGCTTTCAGTTCCATTTGGTTATTGCGGTACTCCTGTTTTAACCAATCCTGTTCTAATTGATCTGCCTGTTTCTGTAGCGCAATTTGTTCGGTAATAAGCTTCTGTCGATAAGCTGACTTAATTTGGCCTATCTTTTCCTGGGCTTCACTGATCCGCGCACCTAATGATTTTATTGCACCTGCCTGTGATTTTAGGTTTGTTTCCGCTTTTATTCTATCGCGTTGTTTGTCCAGTATTTCAATCTTACTGATATAGCCTTCTTTCCGTAAATCACTAACTACCTTCTCACTAGCCTGATAAAGCACCAACGTCTCCTGTAGCTTTTCGTGAATATCGTGAGCACCTTCTTGCTCCTTGCGTAAACGATCAAGCGATGCTTCTTCCTGTTTAAGTTCATGACGGTAAGCAGAACGATTCACCCTGTACTGCGCCAACATCCGAGCATTAATCTCAGTTATTTTTTTTGCGTTAACCGTAAGCTCTTTGCCTACCAGTTCAGCGGCCACCCTACTAAGCTGAAGTTTTGTTGCTTGTATTTCAGTGATCAATTTTTGTGTATCGGCTGCTGAAAGCTGAGCATCCATCAGCATGAGCAACTGTCCGGCTTTGACCAGATCGCCATCTCTCACTAATATTTTGGCGATCCGTCCGCCTTCAAAAGGCTGCACAATTTTGATGCGGTTTTGGGGAACCAGTTTTCCGTCGGCACGGGTAACAATATCCAACTGCCCAAAAAAGGCCCAGGCAAGCACCAATACAAACAACGTAAGAGGCACATACAGCATGATTTTTGGCATCGCAGAAGGTGGCTGCTCCACAGCAGAAAGCAACCTCGGTGAAAAGTCCGAGGTGTCGTTTTCTTTTGTGTTTTGTTGAGTATTTGCTGGCATAGCTGGAAGCAACCATTAAGTGTTTCGCTAAAGACATATCGTCCTTAGCGAGAGATACCTAATAGATGACATCGACGATAAAACAGCCTATTGATTTTCACCCTCTCGCGTAAACGGCTGTGCCTGACTTCCGAATCGCGAATCTGACAACGTGTCAACCGCCGCCGATGGAGTCCCTATAGCAGCGCTACTACCCATTCCATAACGATAAGCAATGTCACCCCCTAGTACGGCATCATCGCTACCGCCTAGATGCGCATCGAGCAATGCATTGGTTACTCCCCAGTGATTATCATCAGGATCATTCGCTGCGACTAAATCAAACTGACGAACGATTTCACGGAAATCAAAACTTTGAATGCTCTGATTTCGCAGGGGGTCACTCGATGTCACATCAAATTCATCCGATGCTTCCATGATGATTTGTAGTGTCACTTCTGCCGAGACAGGAGATTCACCCTCACCACCATACCAATCCTCAATCACAATTCTTTGTGATTCGTCGTCGTCATGCTCATCATTGTGGTCACTATCCTTTTGATGACCCTCGCCACTATCAGGTTCTTCACCACTAATGATCAACACAAGGTCGCCGTCATCTCGACTTAGGCTCAGGTCATTGAGGCCAATGCCTCCTCCCAGAGACAGGGTTAAATTAGATTCATGACCTGTATCATTAAATTCAACTTCATCGTCACCATCGCCTTTGTTGTACATGATGATGTCATTACCGCAACCAATTTCATATTCATCATCACCCAGTCCGCCTGCAAGAATATCAGCGCCAGAACCGCCAACAAGCTCATCTTTTCCACCATCACCAATCAAAAAATCATTACCTGAACCACCAAATAGCTCATCATTGCCTTCACCGCCATGTAAGGCATCAATTCCAAAACTACCATAAAGTGTATCTTTACCTTTCCCTCCAAAGAGCTGATCATTACCTGCAGCGGCAAACAGAATGTCATTGCCTTGCTCGCCGAATAACATGTCATGGCCTGCACCTGAGTTGATCAGGTCATTACCTTTGCCTGCATAAATAGTGTCGTCATTGTGATCAGAAAAGATTTGATCGCCTTTATTGGTACCGTAATAGGTTTCTTGTGTAATAAACAAATCATCCAGTGTTGCCTGGGAGCCATCACTGAAAGTAAGACTTGATATTGGAGAACTTTGATCTGCATTCAGTACAAAATCAAAACCCTGTTCAGTCAGTTCATTACCATACTGATCAACAAGGCGTACGCTAACAAGTGTTTGGCCATTAACCTCTGTTTGTCGCGCAATGACATCGTCAAATAACAACCCATCGGTAAAAACAACACTGTTTACACCCTGGGTATCGTCAATAACATCCACGCCCTGACCACTGTAGATAACATAGGTATCGCTGCCTTCACCACCTAGCAGAAAATCATTACCTAAACCACCGGTCAAGGTGTCATCACCAGCTCCGCCAAATAAGCTATTATCACCATCATTTCCTGTTAGCAGGTTATCACTCGCATTACCGATACCATTAATATGCTCAGCGCCGATCAATTTTAGGTTTTCGAGATTAGCCTCACCTTCAATGGAATAGGTAATACTGGATTCGACGGTATCAGTACCCTCATTGGCATACTCAACGATCTCATCATCCAGACTATCGATGACATAGGTGTCATCACCTAAACCACCGAATAAACGATCTATTCCTGCGCCGCCGTCTATACGATTATCAGCATCATTTCCCATAATGACATTGTCACTGCTATTACCGGTGCCATCAATCGCCACATTTCCTGTTAAATGAAGCTCTTCAATGTTTTCTGACAAGGTAAAGCTTGCCGTGCTATATACGCGGTCATAACCTTCACCAGAATTTTCCGTTACGCTATCCGTATGCCAAATTGTGGTTGTAACTGGTTCAGTACCACCTGTTGTTCCACCAACACCGCCTGTAGTATCAGTTACACAAATATGATCTTCGTCACTATCAGAATCATCGTCATTCTCGGATGAGTGATCATCCCCTTCATGATCATCACTTTCCATTGAATGACCTGGCTGATGATTTTCATGGCTATCATCATCGTTTGAGTGATTGGTTTGCTTGGCACCAGGGTTCCCAGGAGATGTACCCTCACCGTCGTTATAGTTTTCATCATGTCCCGGTGGTGGCGCATCTTCACCATTACCTACACCTTCATTACCTTTACGATTGTCATGATCTTCATCATCTATCTCAACCTGACTAAAAAGATCTTTATTATCACAATCACAATTTTCTTCAGTCGGATCTGTACCACCGTGACCAGGATCAGAGCCTGGCTCACCAGGAATGGTTACTGTTTCTGAATAACCATCGACATAATAAATATCGTCACCCGCACCACCTGACATGGTATCGATGCCCGTACCGCCGTCCAGAAGATCATTTCCGGTACCACCTTGCAGGCTATCAATATCTTCACCGCCATAAAGGGTATCGTCCCCCGAGCCACCATCCAGTGTATCGGTTCCCGCACCCCCACTCAGGTAATCATTGCCTCCTGATGAAGCACCACCATATGCGTTTCCTCCATAGGGGTTACTGCCACCACTCTCGATTCCGCCAAAAAGATAATCATCACCTTCACCACCATAAAGTATGTCATCCCCAGCACCGCCGTCTAAGGTATCGTTCCCTGTACCACCATCGAGAAAGTCATTATTGGTACCGCTCGTTGAACCGCCATAAGAAAACCCACCGCCATATCCGGTTGATGAACTACCGTCACCACCGTACAGATAGTCATCGCCCTCACGACCGTAGAGAATATCATCGCCTGAACCACCATCAAGGGTGTCATTACCCGTGCCACCATCCAGGTAGTCATCGTTGGTACTGCTGCCACCATAGCCAAAACCACTGGAGCCGTAAGCCGACCCATCAGCACCACCGTACAAATAATCGTCACCCGTACCGCCATAAAGACTGTCATTACCACCGGCACCATCAACGGTGTCATTTCCGGCCTCACCACGTAAGGTATTTTGTGCATCGTTGCCAGTGATTATATTGTCTTCGCTGTTACCCGTACCATCAGCGAAACTGCTGCCGGTCAAGATAAGGTTTTCAACATTGTCTGCCAGCGTATGCGTTATTGAAGTTTCAACCTGATCTACCCCTTCCCCTGCATTTTCGATAACCGTATCGCCCGCATTATCCAGGATGTAACGGTCATTACCTGTACCACCTGCCATGGTGTCAGCGCCATAGTTACCATTGAGATAATCGTTACCGCCGCCACCAGTTAAAACATTCGCAGCATTGTTACCAAGGAGAGTATTATCTATGTCGTTTCCGGTACCATTGATAGCATCGCTCCCTGTAAGCACCAAGGTTTCAACATTCGCATCAAGAGAGTGTGTGACTGAGGCATAGACCGTGTCGTTGCCTTCATTGAAGTTTTCAATAATTCTGTCGCCAATATTGTCAACGGTGTAGGTGTCACGGCCCGCACCACCGGCCATGACATCGGCACCCGTACCACCATTGAGTGTGTCGGTACCGTCACCACCGTCTAAATAGTCATCACCGGCATCGCCATTGAGCAGATCGTTTCCGGTGCCTGCATAAAGCTGATCATCACCTGCACCACCGGACAAACTGTCCTGTCCTTCGTTTCCTGAAAGACGGTTTGCTTCAGCGTTACCCTGAAGAATATTACCAATGGCATTTCCTGTTCCATCAATCGCATCGCTACCGGTTAAGTAAAGATTCTCAACATTGTCAGAAAGCGTATAAGTAACCGAGCTATTCACACGATCATTGCCACTCAATAAATCTTCCACCACTACATCACCGACATTATCAACAATGTAAGTGTCACCACCAGCGCCGCCAATAAGCGTATCGGCACCCGCACCACCATCGAGTACGTTATTACCATCTGCACCCGTGATGACATTATCAATCGCGTTACCCGTACCATTAATAACACCTTGATACGTTAACGTGAGATTTTCGACATTATCTGTAAGCGTGTAATCAACCGAAGACTCAACGAGGTCGATACCTTCATCGGCATTTTCAACCACCGTGTCGCTCGCATTATCGACAACATAGGTGTCATCACCTGCACCGCCGGTAAGAGTGTCAGCACCTGTACCACCATCCAGCGTATTATTAGCAGTATTGCCAGTAATGTTGTTGTCCAGGGAATTGCCGGTACCATTGATGGAATTACTACCCGTTAGATTCAAATTTTCGAGATTTTCACCCAGCGTATAAGAGAGTGAAGCGTTAACCGTGTCACTACCCTGATCAGCGAATTCAATAACCTGATCGCTCGCATCAGCAACCGTATACAAGTCATCACCTGCGCCGCCCTGCATGACATCAGCACCTGTGCCGCCATCAATAACATCAGCGCCGATTCCACCCACTAATGTATCATTGCCTGCCAAACCTTGTAGAGAGCTACCATTATCATTGGCAATAAGAGTGTTATCCAGTTCATTGCCAACACCTTCAAGCGCGGCATTACCGGTTAAGGTTAGGTTTTCAACGTTATCTGTTAATGTGTACGAAATACTGCTTTCGACACGGTCATTGCCCTCATCGACTTTTTCGACAACCACATCGCCGATGTCGTCAACAATGTACACATCGTCTCCCGCACCACCGCTCATATTGTCTGCGCCGGTACCGCCATCCAATACGTCATCATCATCTTTTGCGATGAGAGTGTCGTTACCGCCAAACCCGTTTAACCTATCTACAGCATTGGTACCTGTAATAACATCGTCACCTTCAGTACCCTCCAGATCAAAACCAAGATCAATCAACTGCTCATAGGTGAGCACCGTTCCATCTGCAAACTCAAAGCGATCAATTGCATGTGTTCCATAAGGGTCGTCGGGGTCAAAGTTTTCGATGTGGATGGCGTCTCCACTAGCACCTATGCTGATTTGCAGCGAACCTAATAACAATCGAATATTATCAACGCGAATGCCTTCACCAAAACTCAACGTATTAGAACCATTATCTTTAATAATATCGACACCATCGCCGATGTTATATTTATATTTATCTACGCCGTCCCCACCACTCAATACATCATCACCTTTCCCGCTTGAAATTTCGTCTTTACCTAGACCACCGAAAATCAAATCATCGTCATCACCGCCAAAAATAACATCATCACCATAACCACCAAAAATTTCGTCACTACCTGCACCAGCTATAAATATGTCATCACCAGCACCCCCTGTGAGAATATCATCGCCATCACCACTATTAATGGTATCGCGCCCATCTCCACCATCTACGAAATCATTCCCACTACCAGAAAATAATGTATCATCGCCTGCACCTCCGTATAGGAAGTCATCTCCCGTCAACCCGGCTTGCCCATCACCATAAAGTACATCATTACCCGTACCGCCAATCAATATATCTGAGCCTGCCCCACCAATTAAAATATCATCACCGGCACCGCCTTCAAGGTAGTCATCACCATGAAAAACTTGCGAAACTGAACTACTATCTCCGAACAAAGTGTCATCACCTGTACCACCTATAAGAATGTCATCACCACCATAGCCAATCAGATAATCATCACCGGCACCACCATCCAAACTATCATTGCCGTGATACTCACCGGCAACATCGCCAGCATCACCATCTAATTTGTCATTTCCATCACCGCCAATTAGTGTGTCATTTCCTCCTGCACCCACGAGCAGGTCAACACCATCACCGCCATCAAGATAATCGTCGCCCTGTGCACTGGCATCCGTATTGTTTGAATCCCCATAGAGTGCATCATTACCAGACTCTCCATACAGATAATCGTCGCCACCACCACCAATCAATGTATCGTTGCCATCACCACCATTCAGGTAATCATCTCCTTGATATTGATCATCTACATTACCTGCATCTCCTGACAGGTTATCGTCGCCAGCACCGCCCCAAAGTGAATCATTGCCGCCAGACCCAAATAAATCGTCATTTCCATCTCCTCCGTACAAGAAATCATTTCCATGCTCTGCGCCATCCAATGAAAAGACATCGCCATCTAAAACATCATTCCCATCGCCCCCAATTAAAACATCATTACCTTCACCGCCAAACAAAGTGTCATTGCCAGCGCCGCCATCCAGTAAATCATCGCTACTTATTGGGGTTGAATCGGCCGCATACAGAACACGTCCTTCTCCATACAAGACATCATCACCATCACCCCCTTGTAATGTGTCAGCACCATTATTCCCTTGAAGTTCATCATTACCATCACCGCCGAAGAGTATGTCGTTACCTGTCTGTCCAAGCAGAAGATCAATTCCAGTACCTCCGTCCAGTACATCATCACCCGCACCACCAATCAGGTTGTCATTACCCGCACCACCCCCTAAATAATCATTGCCTGAGTACGTGCTATCAAGCTCTCTTCCAAAATCGTCCTGATTGTCTCCATACAAAAAATCGTTACCATCGCCGCCATACAACACATCATCTTGAGCTTGGCCAACAAGCTGATCATCTCCAGCACCACCTTCCAGATAGTCGTTACCTCTGGCCTCAATTAACGCCGGGCCCTCGTAGTATTCATCACCATATAAAACATCATTATCATCACCGCCATACAAGGCATCATCACCATAGCTACCCACGATAAAATCGTCGCCCTGTCCACCATAGAGCACATCACCAACCGAGGTATATTCAATTCCACCAAACGTCACTACTTGTGTAAGGCTGCTGTAATCTCCCGTAATTACATCATTGCCTTCTCCACCAAAAATATAATCCTTACCTGGCCCCCCTTGGAGAAAATCTAAGCCGATCCCCCCTTCTATATAATCCTTACCCAGGCCACCGAGTATTTGATCATTGCCAGCCCCGCCGTAAAGAAAATCGTCACCTTCCACACCAAGAATTCTGTCGTTTCCTGTGCCACCATAAATTATGTCATCATCATTTAAGCTGGGCATATACCGGCTAAGATCACCCGGTAAATAATTATTACCATGCAATATGTTTCCACCATCCCCACCGTAAATAATATCATTCCCTTCACGCCCAAAGATTCCTCTGACAATAGCTGATGTATTGGTAATATCATCATTTCCAGACGTACCAGTGATAGTTCCGGTAACATTTCCCGCAGGCCCGGAATAAGAAGCATCCTCATCCGTAAAAGTATTAGTGGTAATGGGTATAACAGGATCTGCCGCTTCATCTATCAACTTTATCCCAAAGTCATCCGCTTGGTAATTTTCAATAGTCACCGAGGTGCCAAACGTATCGGTAATTGTTAAATCGGCGCCTTGTGTAAAAGTTAATTCACCATCCTGACTTGACCAAGTACCATCACCATTATCAAGTCCAACACTAACGGGACGGCCATCGATAAACAGAGAGTTTGTTCCTTCATTGTCCGTAATGGTGTTGGTACTGCCACGCTCAATGATATAAGTATCGTTATCGGCACCGCCGATGAGGTAGTTTGTACCTGATCCACCATTCAGAACATCATCACCAGAACCACCGTACAAATAGTCAGTATCGGCACCGCCATATAAAGTGTCTTTACCACCAGCACCTACCAGGATGTCATCGCCTGCTTCGCCCGATAATATATTTCTTGCATCACTACCGGTAATCTGGTTATCGAGTTCATTGCCTGTGCCACTGGTGTAACCTGTCCCCGTTAATGTGAGATTTTCGACGTTATCTGACAAGGAATAACTGGCTGAACTTTCAACGTTGTCGATGCCCTGATCATTTTCCTCAACAATGAGGTCACCGGTGTCATCGACAATATAGGTGTCATCACCAGTACCGCCGGCCATCGTGTCTACGCCCGTACCGCCATCGAGTGTATCCTCGCCAGAATTGCCTTCTATATAATCGTTTCCAGCACCACCGCTGATGGTGTCGTTGCCCGCACCACCATAAAGACGGTCGGCAGAAACACCACCGGTAATCGGGTCGTCGTTTGTTCCACCGAATATGAATTGTCGTGTAGGACCAACACCACCTCGACCAGGCCGGTCTGTAGTCAACACGGTTTCACTTTCAATATCTTCAAAGCGAATATTTTGCCCAGCATTTTGCAATACAGCTTCATCGTCCGTGAACAAAGTATTTTGTACAGACAGAAAACGTGCACGATCTTCAAGATATTCAGTGGTGAAATTTTCAATTGCATATTCGCTACTATTCATACCGATCGGTGTTGATAATCCATCCTCAGATACCAAAACAAATGGCAACAGGTTAGCCAACCCATACCGATAAGCTCGACCCAATGCATTATCTTGCCCAGCAATGTCTGCATCGGCGGCAACATCGTGAAGCTGAAACCTCAGTGTGATATCACTTAAAAAACCACCAGCTAAAACTTCCGAAGCGCTTATAACTTCATCACGAGAGGTAAAGTTTGGTTCTGATGATGTACCGTTTACCATCTGATCAAGCTCAGCAACCAAAATCGCTAAAGGTGTAAGGTTGTTGGTGGCGAACGTAGTTGTATCGATTGATAGCTTATCTAATATTTCATTGATGTGATCTGTTGTTAAGCTGGGGTCGATTGCTGATAGCAGGCGATGTGCCTGGGCCGTGGCTTGAGGGTCATCACCCATAATTTGCGTTGTAAATTCACCTAGGTCATTCAAAATCGCTGCCCCATCAACAAGCAATAGCAGAGTACCAGCAATGAATGTGTTGGTTTCTCCAGCATAACGGGCTGTAACTCCCAATACCGTAGAAAAGATTTCGGAAGTTGGGTCAAATGTTTCACTTGCCCATACATCAGAGTTATAGATAATTCGTGCTGGCTCCATTTCAAGTATCGTGCCCCAACTGACATCCCCCGCGGAGTCTTGATAATCGAGCAAGCTAAACATGGCATCAACAGCAGCTAGCTGAGAAATTTCATTATCATCCAGCGCCTGCTTATAGCTTTGCTCAATCTGTAATGTGTGCGGCAAACGAAATTCACCAGAATCAAGGATTACATCCAAGTACTGGGCCACATGCTGCTCAGCAACTAGATCAAACTTTTGCGTTATTTGTTCGGGCGAAGCATGCAACGACCATTGTGTCTCTACTAATCGTGCATAAAGGCTGTCCGGCTCAGCGATGATCGCATAGGCTTGTCTTGCGTAACTATCTCCTGCATTGGCCAGGGTCAACCAGGCATTGGTCACATCGCCTTGTTGCGCATAAGAATTCGCTTGCTCGTAAACAGATTGATCAATTGTCAGTGCCATTATTTTTTACCACCCTGAAAAAATTTTTAAATAACTAAACCTATTCAACCACGTTCAACAACCGCTTCGCATTCGTCCATATCTCCCGCCACTGCGGTAGATAATCCATGCTGTACCTCATCTCATACGAAGCTCCTTCAGAAATATCCCAGTAATAGTTGCAAGACGGGAACGGCGTATCTTTTAAAATAATTTCCGTTGGGCAACGAATTAGAATTTCTGGCTCACCATCCTTTATATACAAATAAATATCACCGCCACGGTTATCGCTTCGATAATACTCGAGCCCATAGCGCAGCTCATCATACTTACCCAAGCGACCACTAAATGGAGAATTACCTTTCATCTTATTTCTTCGAGAAACCATTTCAGGTACCGTGATACGATCACCTCGACGGTATAACTCAATCCTTGCGTCACTACCTCGTTCTTGCCTTGGCCCTACAAACTTGGCATGATTTTTCGCTTTGTCATACCCTTCAAAATTGGGTAACAAACCCCAGAGGGTCACCTGAACTAATTGTCCACCCCCGGTCTCCCCCCCCCCTTTAAAGTTTCCCGCAGGAACATCAAACTCTCGATCACCCAGCATGAAATGAACGCGTCCATCCTTTTTAATTATATTGTGATCCTGTTTTGACTTGGCACCTCGTTTATTTTGTGCATTGTTATTATCAGAACAACCCGCCATCACAGCAGCCACTAACATCGCGGCAAACAGAGTTGGCCATTTTTTATTGATACCAAAACACTTAGCCATTATTCGTCACTCCCTAACACTTTCATCCATATGCTAGATTCATGGACTAGAGCTATCTTGATGGCGAATTCACTGTAATAGACGTAATGGATATTCATTTTTGGATCGACCCTTCCGTTGAACTATTTGTGTTACTTCCAGTGTTCAGTGCACTCACGTCCGCTGTTGAAGATGGTGCCCCATTCATATCTTTATTCTGCTTTGAAACTTCATCTTGCTTTGTCCCCAAAATTACTGCGTCATCTACTTTAAGCCCCTTGGGTAATTGATGGGTAATAAACAATATCGTGACTTTACCTTTAAGCGTGTTGACGGTTTTAGCAAAGTGTTCCGCTGTGGCGTGGTCAAGATGACTGGTGGCTTCATCGAAGACCAGTATCTTTGGCTGTTTGAGCAAAGCACGTGCGATGGCGAGGCGTTGTTTTTGTCCACCGGAAAGACCAGCACCGTGTTCACCGATTTCGGTTTGATAACCTTTGGGCAGGCGTTCAATTACATCATGCATTTCGGCCATTTGGCAGGCACGAATGACTTGTTCAAAATTAGCATGTGGGTTGGCCATGATGAGGTTTTCATACACGGTGCCGGAGAACAGCAGGGTCTCTTGCGGCACGACGCCAAAATAGTTACGTAGTTCGTTGGCACTGAGGTGGCGGATGTCTCGCTGGTCGATCAGTATTTGGCCGTCGTTGGGCAGATAAAAACCCTGCAGTAATTTGGTGAGCGTGCTTTTGCCGGAGCCCGATGGTCCCATGATGGCGATGCAGTTACCCGGCTGAATAGTTAGTGAGAGATCCCGGTACAAATACGGTAAGTCGTCGCTGTAACGGAAACTGAGGTTGTTGATATCGATGCTGCCTTTTCCCGTGGCTCCGCGGGTGGGGCTGGCGGCATAAGGTTCGGTGGGCGCATCCATAATATCGCCCAGACGTTTAACCGCGATGTTGGCTTGCTGGAATTCCTGCCACAAACCGACCATGCGTAACACGGGGCCGGATAAGCGGCTGGCAAACATTTGGAAGGCGACTAGCATGCCGATGGTGAAGTAGTCGGTGGTCATGACCAACCAGGCGCCGTAGCACAGGATGGCCAGGGTTTGAAATTGTTCCAGAGTATTGGCGCTGACATTATAGGCATTGGACAGGCACTGGGTCTTGAAGCTTGAGCCTAGATAGCTGCTGAGGTAATCCCCGTAACGGTTTTTGAGCTGGGGCTCCATTTGTAAGGATTTGACGGTTTCCATTCCACTCACGTATTCAATTAAAAAAGCCTGGTTGCGTGCGCCGAGTTGGAATTGGTCATTCAGTCGTTTGCGCAAGGTGGGCGTAATAGACAGACTCAATATACTGATGAGTGTCAACGTGACTAGCACCACTGTGGTCAGTTCCCAACTGTAGTAGAACATGATGCCGAGAAAAATAAACAGAAACGGAAAATCCAGTATCAAGGTGATGGCTGCACCACTGATAAACTGCCGGATTGTTTCGACACCTTGCATACGGGCCACGAGTGTTCCCGTGGTGCGGTGCTCAAAATAACGCATGGGTAATTCAAACAAGTGTTTGAATACCTTGTGGCCCAGCACCGCATCAATACGGTTGCCGGTATGTAGCACCAGATACTGACGCGCCCAGGTCATTACTGCGCTAAAAACCATAAACATGAACAAGCCTACACCAATAACGATGAGTGTGTTCATGGTGTGGTGGACAATGACTTTATCGATGACCACTTGAGTAAACAGTGGTGTGGCGAGGCCGACAAGCTGTATAGCCAGTGAGGCCAAAACAACATCACGCCACACTTTTTTGTGTCGGAATAATTCCGGGATAAACCACTTGAAGCCGAACTTGGATGGCTCTTTAGTAATGTCGTCGTCAGGCACCACTTCTTCTTTCGGCTGGAAGGTGATGTGCCAGGGTTCAAACTTCTCTGCGAATTCTGCTATGGACAGGGTTTCTGGTGTATCAGTGCCTGCGGGGAAATATAGGGTTTTATCGTTTTCAACTTTTACAACGAGCGCGAGAGAAACGATATTTTGCTCATCATCCGAGTGCGGTTGAACCTCAGAATTGGCATCGCTAGCGGATAGAGCATCATCTACGCTATTGTTTCTAGCATCATCAGCTTGGGAAGGTTTGACAAAAGCTAGGCAAGGTAACTCACGCTGAACCAGGGGACCGTCAACGGCTTCTTTAACGGAAACCTCGAAGCCAATATCTTTGGCTGCGTCTTGTAATGCGGCAATGGTATACGGAGGTGGGAATTGCTGGAAAACCAGATTGGGATCAAACGGAATTTGATGGATCTGGCACAAGCTGCCCAAAGCCCAAACAAAATCATTCCGTTGTAGTGAGCTCGAAAGCCTTCGCATCGTCCAACCCCCTGTCACACCAAATACAAACATGGTGACATGTTGGCGATACTGCCAACTTCTTGTTGTTAATAAGATAATACAGAAAAAACCATTGGTTTCAATACGCTTTCGCCTGCAACCCCTATTTTACTAGTTTACACGGCCTTTTCGTTCACACCTCACTACCACAAGCTGTGAGTTTAATGTGCGACCAATTCACTGCAGCGAATAACAATACGCTCGATGGTTTTGTTCATGTCACGCGTACGATTTGTATCGGACAAACCCTTAGCTTTGTTAGGAATATTGTTATTAGCGCCAGCGCTACTGGTACTGCTACACATGCCAGCAATGAGCTTCTGAAATTTGCGCTGAATTTCAGAAGCGTTTTCATCAATACCGCAAATTATTCCCATACCCATTTTTTCAACAGATTTCGACAATAAAATCTGCTCTAACTGTGTGGGAAGCAATAACATAGGGCGCTCGGCAAGTAATGCACTGGCGATGGTGTCATGCCCAGCGTGGCATACAGTCGCATCACATTCATCCATCACTTGGCTCATGGAGAATGGTTCTCGGCTAAAGACTATCGTTGCTGATTGGTAGCGCTCCACCCATTCTTGCGGAAGGTTGAGTGAAAACACCAGTGTGTTGGCCACCGACTCGGACAATGCCTGTAATACTGCTTCGCAATTACCATATTCAGGCTTCAAGTAGGCAAATATCTTTTTCGAGTCGCCTTCACTCCAAATAGGCTGTTTCCCGGTTGATTGCGAAAACACAGGACCCCAATAGCGAGTGTCTTTGGGACGTTGATAAGCGTAGGGATCGAGCTCGGCAAAGGTGGTGAAAAAATTTTCTTCGCATTGAAACAACTCATACAGATTTTCTATTTTCGTAGTAGGAAAGAACTGATCGAGTACCCGGTTGATTACATGCAATACCTTTTTGTCAGCCAGCTCCAATCGCTTCTGAGAGACTTCTACCCAAGGACGCATGTTGGGCGTGGGGTGTATCGGTGGAGGCGTAAAAAAACCTGTACCGATAATGGCTCGGGGGAAATTCAGATTATGAGAGGCGAGTAACGCAGTCGGCGCATAATCAAATAATACCAAATCGGGTTGCATCCACTCAAACAGCTTGCGCCAGCCTTTCACTAACCCCATTAAACCGGGTTCGCTGAGATAACCGAAATGCTGAAGAATTTCTGCATAACTTACTGGCGGGTCTGGTAGCTTTCGTGCCTTCGGCAACCAAACAGGGGCTTGCACAACATCAAAACCCATTTTACCTATCACCGGTTCAACACGAGATAAGTCACCAAGGATAAACGACACCTTGTATCCTGCATCACGCAAACGCGTGGCAATAGGCAGGATACGGAACATGTGTCCAAGGTACCCGCCTAACTCCCAAGCAATGACGATGTGTCGCATAAGATATCAACTATTTTGTGATGCTTATACAGAAGTTCCAGTTTGGGTTACTGCTCGATGTGTGAAATTTCCCCAATGTTTGTGAACTTCGTTGACTCCAATAGCATCAATCCTTTGTTTCCATTTATTCCAATGATTCATTCATCAGTGTTTTAATTACATGGACATCATTTCCAGATAATTCCTTTCCTTGCCCCAATTGAATTAAGGTGATTTCAACTAAGCTCAATTCATCTTCAAGCTTGCCTGAGTCATCTATTAACTCCTCTATACGCCCTATTTCATCGCGGAGAAGTAATTTAACATTGTCAATGTCTATACTGTTTATGTCCACTGTTTATTCCAATATTTTATTATTGCTCTGAAGAACATTATTTGTCGGGATGGCGGTAATAATCATAGGAACACAAGTTCTTGGCCCTTTAGCGGGTGAATCCTATCAACAGGTCGGGGCTACTTTGATATTGGAATAATCAAATGAATACGCTTACTAAGCCTGCTACCGAAACTTATCTTGAAGCAACGATATACTCGTGGCGTTTGAGATTTAGGTGTCATAGATTTCGAACCCACCACGCATCAGAGACGCAACCTCATCAGCGTATTGTCCGATATTCTTGAAAAACGTTATACTGGCATTTCTAAATACGTTGATATCCTTGTGATATCGATTGTACAAAACCTTTTTCTAAAAAAATTTCCATAACCTCTCAATCAAATTCAAGTTGGGCGAGTAACTGGGCAAAAAAATCATTCTTATCCGTGGATGATCTCTTAAGCAGTATCGCCTTTTCGTGTCAATCAAACCCCACCAGGCCGCCACTCATGGGAAAATTCCCATGCAATTACCGGCTGTTCGTGATGCTGTGCTATAGTGGGTTGCATAAGGTGCAACTTTTTACGGAGACCACAATGAAAACCACCACCATGGGGGTTAAGCTGGACAATGACATACGTGACCGCCTCAAGGCGTTGGGTACCGCCAAGGAACGAACCCCTCACTGGCTGATGAAAAAAGCGATCCAGGAGTATTTGGAAAAAGAGGAGAAGCGCGAACGCGAAAAAAAGGAAGATCAACAGCGCTGGCAACGATACCAGGACACCGGTGAATATCTGGATCATGAAGAAGCCAAAAAACGCCTCACGCGCTTCGCGGACCAGGCGCGCACAAAGGCCGCTGAATGAGGGTACGCTGGCTGCCAGAAGCATGGCAAGACACTCAGCGGCTGTATGAGCTTTTGCTCAACCAGGATCCCGGTGCCGCCGCCCGTGCTATGGACATTTTGCAGGACGGTGCCGACAGACTGGCAGAAATGCCCGAAATCGGCAGGCCGATGAATGATGACACCGGACGACGGGAATTTTATTTGCCCGTCGGTAGCAGCGCCTACGTGCTCCGCTATATGATAGATAGCGAGGACGTGGTGATCATCCGTGTTTGGTATGGCCGTGAGCATCGGTAAATGATAATGATCTAGCTTAAGGTTTTTTCGTATTATTCAACTGCTGTAATGCAGCATCAAATGTATACAAGCCATCAAATGACTCTGACTTCAATTTCGTATCATATTGTGATTTTTTGAGTATTAACGTGTCTGCGAAATCAACTTTATTTTTCGGTGATGCAGTACGATAGTCGTTTAAGGCTCTCCACACAGTCTGGCCATCTTCAAATCGAACATTGGGTTCTTTAAACAAAGCATCAATGGTCGAAAGTAAATTGTCCTTAGATAATTTGTAACGCTTCCCCTTCAATGTCCATATAGTCTCTGCAAGCACAACATCACTAATCAGAATCTGTCTTTTGCCTGCAAATAACTTATTTACCTTGCTGGACTGTTTGTCGTCATCTTGAAGCAAATATCTCAGCAATACATTCGTATCAATTGCGATCATACAATGCCCTTGTGACGCTGTTTCAGCGTACTTTGCAATGAGGATTCATCACTGATGCGTTTGTCTGTCTTTACACTGCTGAGAAGGCCCTGTGCGGCCCCCTTGGTTTTTTTTATAATCGTGATTTGACCGTTATAAATAAAGGTTTCAATCTCATCACCCGGATCAATATGTGCCTCTTGGCACTGATCGATTGGGATGGTTATTTGTCTTTTGGCGCTGACTTTTGGCATTTCACACCTCTTTACTGTTGGCCATATAGTAAAGAATACGCCGGTCTTTACTATCAATCAAGAGTAAAGACTTAGAATGGGGGGTAACTAATTATTTAGGTCATACCCCGCATGGGGGTTCAATGGATTATCTTCAAACCATGCGGCGGTTTCAGGAAAAAAATGAACCAGCCCCTCCAGCACGCCCGCTGCATAATTACCATTCATTCCCATAAAATTACCCTTGGCCTGATAAAGGCGATCCGGGTAGCCAGCCTCGACAACACGTTGCTGAGCCTCTGCCCTTACAGCATCGGTGGCATTGCGAACCAATATTGCTTTCAGGCCCGATGTCAGCGCAGTCAGATCATTACCACTGTCACCGGCAAAAATGGTATTTGTTTCTGTCATCCCCAGTTGCTTCATCAAAAAATATATGGCGTGCGATTTAGTGGCATCCTTGGGCAGAACATCGAGTAGGCCACAGTGCTTGGCTTCATCAATGCTCCAAATCAAACTGGCATTCACATCCTGCACGCGCAGCCGGGTTTGCATGGTTTCTAATAGCCGCTGTTGATCAATGTCCATCGGCGTGTAGTAACTGAGTTTGAAAAGATTCTGTTTTTCAGGCTCTTGCAAAGACAGTTCCGGCAGACCTTCAAACAATGCAACGAGCTCGGCCTGTGTCTTACCACGCCAATCCGGAGCAATCTCCTGTTGCCAGGTTTCGGAGAGCTGCCATTCGTTATTGGAAATAGAATAGAGGGTTGTGCCTACATCACCGATCACATAATCAGGCACCGGAATTTGGTACGCCTGAATCGCGTCTTGTTGCAATGCCTTGTGTCGTCCACTGACATAAACCAGTGTCACGTTGGAACATTGAGCTATTCTTCGCAATAACGGACGCGCTAATGGTGATTCAGGCTGTGTCCCGTTGGGCAACAGCGTCCTATCAAGATCACAGCATAATAAAATATGCAGTCCTTCAGCCATTGCTGCTATTCACACCTGTCGCATCCACATTAGAAACATTCACATTTGAACTGTCCACAGAAGTATTATGAAGATTAACGCCTTGGCTCAACAGTGGTTTACCCTGTATGGCATGGTGACCGATAATCGCAGCGGCGGCACTCCACCCCTGGTGTCGAGTGCCACCGGGAGTCAATTTCTGACCATGCACATATTCCGGGAAACCCCAGGCTTCTCCTGCCATGGTTAAGGCATTGGCACGATGTATCCCCAATAAATAATGTCTCGCTAATTCCAGTTTGTTTCGTGCTGCCAGATCTGCGACATAAAAACCCGTCACCATGGGCCATAGTCCAGCATTATGATATTCGTAGGGTTGATTTTTAAAGGTGTAAGAAAAGTTCATTTGTAACTCTTCCCAGTCTCTATCCAGCGGCTGTATCACTGGATAAAAGGCCGGTAAGAGGGCTATGTCATCGGGCACGATACCCTCCTCCTGAATATAGGCATCAACATCCTCCTGCCGTTTTGCATCGGCCACACCCAACAGGGAGACCAGAATATTGGCCAGGGAATCGAATCGATAACCGTAACCCTGTGGAGAAAAGAAGGGCATCCAGTGCCAGTGACGCTGAGAGGAATGAGGGCTCGCTGCAACGCGTCCTTTAAGGTAAAGCGCTTCATGGTAAACATCGTCGGGGATGCCTCCCTCCTCGCCCTGCACGTCGAACCAGTAATTGTCGCAGATCATATGTTTAAGCCGCGTAGTCTTTTCTTCCAAAGTATGATCTGTCGTCCCGTGCACATGACAATGAATATCACACAGTTCTTGTTGGGCTCGAAGATAAAGCAACTGATCGTAGAGCACATAGCCACTATGGATGTATTCATCAGCCCAATCCCCCGCCTGTGGCACGTACAACAGGCCCCGATTATTAAACTCCCACGCACCCAATAACGCGCGCACGCGTTCAAGCACTGGCAACATGTCATGTAGGAAATCATCATCGCCCGTAGCACGCCAATATTGCGCACAGCCGATGACAAACCATAAGCCTGCATCCACTCGTCCTGTGGTGCCGCCATAGCTGACACGCCCCGCGGAGATGTCTACATTGCTGGGAATTTCACCATGAGGGCCCTGGTGTTGCGCCAGGGTTAACAAAGTTCGACGAAAGGTAGTGACGAGTTCGTGGTCATCCGCCATCAACGCGGCCAAACCCAGGATGATGCCGTCTCGTGCCCAGATACGATGATAATTGTCACGATCAGTGGTGCTGGCCAAAAAACCACTGGCATTACTGCATTCGTGCAGTAGCGCCAGCGCCCGCTGATAACCTTCAATAAACAATTGTTCTCTGCTGTGGCTGTTCACGTATCTACCTTGCGGTAATTCATAACAGTCAGTAGGTGGCGAGCATCCATTTAATCAGGAGAATGGCGGGAGTAGATCGTCTCATGACATTTGGGGCACGGCGGAATGTGACCGGTTTTGTTGAAATGGATCTGCTCGCCACAGGCCGCACAAACTAAACTTCCAGGCCCCGTGATTTCGCCCGTGTGATACTCGTTGCCTTTTTGTACCTCTTCCTCGAAGTATAGTCTGTCCAGGCGTGTTTTATCCGCAACACTAAACAACAAATCCAACAACTGTGTTTCAATAAGGTTCACATCAAACCGGAACCAGCTTTTAAGATTCTCGGCCTCATCACTGGCCAGGTAGTTGGCAACATCTATTACGTCTCGCCGAAGATAATTTCCGACATCTTCTGCCTCTTCTATTGTCAGTTCTTTCAGCTCAACGGCCTTTTCTCGAGCAAGGTCAATGGCTTCATGAAGTTTTGGTTCAGTCTGTCTCAGTGATTTTTTTACCCGCTCCAGCATCCGGTCATAGGCCTGCGTGAGTTTGGAGCTTTCAATATTATTCAACGGCATGGTGTTTCTCCTACATTCTATTCGTGACTCATAGTTAGAAAATCAGAAAAACCGTGATTAAATCGGTCAGTACATTTATGAATTAGGCAGCTGCTTAGAAAGCTCAGCCATATTGCAATTTATCGACCATTCGCTGTACTTGAAACCCTATTTTTTCACTTAATGATTTCTTACTCACATACTTAATTTCATAAATATCAGCGTATTCACTATTTTCCAGCAAGTAGTCATCACTGGTTTTTAATTCATCGACCAGATTTTTTTCCAGGGCGCGTATACCGGGCCAACTTTCACCGGTAGATACCTTAACTATGTCGACATCGGGTCTGTTTTGAACAATAAAATCTTTAAACAACACATGAATGTCTTCTATTTCTTCTCGAAATTTAGCCTTAGCCTCATCGGTATTTTCTCCGAACATGGTCACGGTTCTTTTGAATTCCCCTGCCGTAAATTGATCATATTCAACATCATGCTTTTTTAGTACTCTATTAAAATTGGGTACCTGTGCAATCACACCAATAGAACCGATGATAGAAAACGGCGCCGCAATAATACGATTAGCCACACAGGCCATCATATAACCACCGCTGGCAGCCACTTTGTCTACCGAAACTGTAAGCGGAATATTTTTTTCACGGACACGCATCAATTGAGATGCTCCGAGGCCATATCCATGAACCACACCACCACCGCTCTCTAAACGTATAAACACTTCATCGTTTTCAGTGGCCACAGTCAAAATAGCAGTGATTTCCTCTCGTAGTGAAGATACTGCTGAGGCACGAATATCGCCGTGAAAATTCAAAACATAGATACGCTTTTTCTGTGTGCCACTCTTAATTTCTTTAACGACGCCTTTAAATTTATCCTTTTCTTGTTTTAGGTATTTCTTTAAAGCGTCTTTATGCAACATGTTGGCATTCATCATCATCGCAAGTTCGCTATACTTATCATTTAATTTCTTAACTTCAATATTATCTTTATTAACTGACTGTTTTCTGCCAGCCAGAAACACAAAGAACAGCACAACCGTTACTATTGCCGCCACAATTGTTGCCATCTTTGCCAAAAAAATCCCGTAGTTAAAAAAGAAGTCCGTCATTGTCAATTCACCGTCTCATCATCGAAATTATTTAAACAAAAATTAATTGGAGCACTCTGTATTTATTCCAATGGTTGAACTCGCCACCATAAGCGTACACTGAAGTAGTATTACAAAAAAATGGGCTGTCTACCAGTATTCGGCTAGTGAAACCATTCGTGCTGGACTGCGTCGTCTCGAAGCAGATGAACTGAAGCTTGAGGGGGTGCGCGCCCGGTTTCAGACTGGCGAGGACGGTCCACTGGTCGATCACTTTAACCCCAAAGGCTTTCTTGCCAAACTGAATGCGCAACACAAAGCGTGACTACAGAGTATCCATTACGTGAACATGCTCGTGCAGACCTCGCTACAATCTGGCAATCTACTCCTGACACTGGGATGAGGACAATGACTCTCCTTAGTCCTATCAAAATAACCTATGCACACCGCCTTCCCTGACGATTGCTAAATAAGGAAGTGAGGGTGGCTCAGAACCCAGTCTGCTCCGCTCTCTCCTCCGTCCAGAACCACCAATTCTTCATATGTCACCCAGCTTTTTCGGGTATTGCCGTTGCTTTGAAGCATAGACCCGCCGTGCCCGCTCATGATCTTTATTTTTGACCTGCTTGGGAATTGTGGCATTTTTGATGGCGTTAAGCATATACTGGAATTTTTTGTATAAATCTTCAGTAATCGTTTCATAGGCATCGATGTATCGTTCGTCATCAAGCCTGTCGATATCATTCCGTACTTCTTCGAAATAGGCAGACAGGTTATCAGACCGTGCACGGAAACGATTTTTCCTGGATAGCTGCTGGAGTTGATCTAGTACAAATTTTTGCTGATATGTGGAGAGCATTTGTATGCGTGACATCAATTGTTGATGGCTCTTGCGGAGTTGATCTGTCTCGGGCTGGCGTGCAAAATTCATAAAATATTTTATGTGATGTTCATGTGGTTTGTGTCAATTTTTTCTAACGATATATCAGTTACTGTATCACGCTAATAGCGTATTTACTTTACTATTTTATCCTCAAAAGATCCCTATGCTTTATTTCGGCACCTTTCTTGATCGTTCAACAAGGTTTCCAACCCGACACTCAAAGCACTCATCGCCGATACGTGGGAGTTGCGCCATTTCCATTGCCAAACCACCAAGCCATATCAGTAAAGCATCAATAAATGATCTCCAGCTTTTTGAGTTTGAGGTAATCGTCGTTTATATACCCGTGGCGTTTGGGATTTAGGCTTTTAGTGTGCGTCATATTCATTTCATGGCTAGGCGAAATGACAAGTAATAGCCGGACTATTGCGAGGAATTTCAACGCCGCCGTGGAATGAAGAGGGCGTGCAATAAAAGCCTAAATCCCAAACGCCACGGGTATAGAGAAGGCATCGTTAACTTTATCGGCAGGAATAGCGTCTTGCTTAATAAGGTTAATGACCTGTTTACGGGGTGTGGTCATAAATGATTCGGTTTACGCTTTAATAAATGACTGATATCTTCACCGATCATGTACAAACAAGGGAGCAATACCAATGTTAATGGTGTAGCAAACAGTAATCCCCAACCTAGAGCTAAAGCCATGGGACCCATGTAAGGGTCAGCTCCCCCAATACCATAAGCAAGTGGCAATAACCCTGCGACCGTTGATACCGTTGTTAATAACACGGCTCTTAGCCTGTTAGACGTGCCTTCCGAAATAATCTCTTTTAGCGGCCGCGTTGGGTCTCGTTGTTTTAGCTCGTTAATATGGGCGACCAGTACAAGAGAGTCATTCACAACAACTCCGGCAAGACCAATTACGCCAATCATTCCAAGGAACCCCAGAGCTTCATTGTGAATAGAAAATCCGATAATAACGCCAACCAGAGCAAATGGTATGGCCGTCATTACCATCAGTGGCTGCCATATTGAATTAAATAAAAGTGTTAACAGTAAATAAATGCCAATGCAGGCGATGCCCATGATAATAATTAATTCGTCTACTGATTTCTTGCTTTCTTCAGCCTCACCACCAACATACAATGCGATGCCTGGATAATCACGCTGAATATCAAAGTGTGCCAATACTGCTTGAGACACTTTTAATGGTGTGGTGAGACTTTTATCAATATCCCCTGTTATTGTAATCGCGCGGTCGCCTTTGTAATGAGTGAAATTTGCGGGGCCTGGTGAAACAACAAAATGAGCGACTTCATTTAATGGCGTAAGATAACCATTACGATTGGGTAACGTCATCTTTGCAAGAGATTCTGGATTTTTACGGACATCTTTGGTGAAAATGACTCGAAAATCGACATCTTCAGCACCGTAGCGGACACTCGTTACTACTTCACCATCGTAGGCAATCCTCACATTACGAGCTACATCTGCTACCGAAATACCAACACGTGCTAATTTTTCATAGTTAAACTTTATTTCAACTTGTGATTTCCCTTCTTTGTCATTCCGATTGATATCCTTGGTTCCTTCCAATGTGTTGATATAGGTAACGATATCATTCGCCAATTTCGTTCGTTCAGCATCATTTTCTCCGACTACTCGCAAAGTAATAGGTCGACCAACGGGAGGACCACCACTATCAATCGTATAAAAAATACGTTCTACACCTTTTAATTCATCCGTTTTTTCACGCAGGCTTTCAACAATCTCATCAGCGGTACGTTCACGATCAGCAAATGGGGTTAAACTGACAAATACAGCGGCATTGTTTTCACGCTCACTGGAGCCGATATCACCAAAAGTACCAATGCGAGTCACAAATGAATCAAGTTCTGACGTTCCTAATTCAGAAATCAGAGATTCAACCTCCCGAGCCTGATCTGCCGTTGCCTGTAACGAGGTACCAACGGGTGTTTCAATCAACACCATAAAACGCTCGGCAGTCGATGATGGAAACAGGACAAAATCCATATACTTAACGGCGTAAGTTAAAGAGCCTCCCAAGACGGCAATAAATAGAATAACCAATAGATAGCGTACAGGTAGTAATCGTGAAAGCACTACAGTATAAATTTGACGTAACTTGTCGAAATAAATCTGACGCCGCGTTGGTCCACTTTGCGGTTTCAGACCTGCAGCAATATGTGCTGGCAAGGCCAGAGTAGATTCAATTAACGATATTGCTAACGCAAGCGTAATCACCAGAGGAATGACAGTGACAAACTTCCCCAACATGCCGGGCATAAAAAACATGGGTAAAAATACGACGAAAGTTGTAAGAATTGTGGTTATCACGGGTTTAATAACATCGCGCACCCCAGCAACAGCCGCTGACATGGCAGACATACCTCGTTCATATCGCTGATAGATACTCTCTGCGATAATTATGGCGTCATCAACAATAATACCTAATACAAGCACCATCGCTGTCATGGTGATACTGTCAAGAAATCCACCGAAAATGGGCAACATAAAAATAGTACCCAATAATGCGACAGGAATTCCCAATGCTACCCAGATGGCCACGCGAAAACTCAAAAACAGAGTCAATACTATGATGACAAAAGACAGGCCAATAATGCCATTTTTTGCGACAATGGAAAGTCGATCTTTTACATATTTTGATTCATCATTGGAGAGCATGATTTCTACTGTTGACGGCATGAACTTTTGTTCATTTTCAGCCAGTTCTTTTATGGCATCTACCGTACGTACGATATCCGCATTGTCTGTCTTAAAGGCAACAAACGATATTGCCTTTCTGCCATTCACATGCGATAGCACCTTTTCCTCTTCATAGCCGTCGACTACCACGGCCAAATCCCGCATTTTTATAGAGGGTCCATCAAAGGTGGTACGTACAATGACATCCCCTACTTCACTCGGGTTGCGGAATTGTGACAGGGTGACGATATTTTTTTCGCTGGTATAAGACTCAAATGACCCTCCCGTTGCACGAATATTACGCTCTCTAATCGCCCTCACCACTTCAGCCAGAGAAACATCCATTTCATCCAATTTACTGGGATTAATTTCGACCTGGATTTCCCGTGTCCGGTATCCATACCGGTCGACACTTGATACACCATCTACATTCTCTAATTTTTTCTGGAATCGCTTGGCAATTTCCCGTAGCTCTGAATAAGGTAAATCACCCGCCAGGCCAACCTCAATCATAGGAAAACTGGATGTGCTCAGCTCCGTAATCAGAGGAGATTCTGTCACTTCTGCGGGTAAGTCGGTAACCCGAGACACAGCTTCACGGATTTCACGAATCACTTTTTCCTCATCGTCTACATCGGGATCAATAACAATGTGAATGCTAGAGATATTTTCCATGGACCAAGACATATAACGCTTAATGCCGGTCACTTCTTTTATTTCTTTTTCAATTTCATTGGTCACCATCAATTCTACATCTTCTGGTGAAGCACCTGGATAGGTGGCAGTTATCAGCAATTCACCAAATTCCACACTGGGAAAAGCATCTCTTTTGATATTTAACATGCTGCCAATGCCGAGAAGGATAATAAGAAAGGTAATGACGTAGGCTAACAATTGACGTTCAGCAAAAAACTTGAAAAAACTCATTATAGAAACTCCCGTTAAATCTTGTCTGAGTCGGGCAACAAAGCATCGATGAGTGCTTCGTAATGCAACCAGAGTTTCTGATGATTTGCGGCATTGGTCGCATAAGCCAGTTGAGCATTTTGCTCGTTATCACGGCTTTGGATCACAAAGCTTAATTCACTGCGACCCTGATTATGGCGTTTCAACTCTTCCCGTGTCCTCATACGTGCTATATCAATTTGCTTTTTGTTAAGTTCAATCACCTTTTTCAATTCAATTAACTGTACCACCAGATTACGTAATCGTGCTTCTAATTGCCGAAGTAAACTGTTTTTTTCTTCCTTAAGTTGCTGTTTTTGCAAGAGCGCTTTATTAAAGTCCGCATCAGCAGTACGTTGACCGAAAGGATAACGAAAATTCACACCAACCATGTATTGTGGCTGGTCAAACTTAGCAGAACCCGAAAAGTTATCGGCTTCACTGCGTAAGCCACCTCCCAGCACCAGGTTTAATTCTGGCTCTCGCTGATTCCCGTATCCATTTTTCAAGTGTTCTGTTTGTGCTGTTTTCAAATCAAAAACCTGTAACTCACGCGAGTTATCTTTCAAAGTGTTCAGTGCCTGTTCGAGAGAAGGTGCCGCCTTTAAAGCATAGAGATCGAATGAAGGCACCATTTGGTACAAGGCTGGATTGGCACTTTGTGTCGCCAGCTCTGCCTGTATCGCCAGCCATTGGCTCTTGATAGTCGCTAGGTTTTGACTCGCATTGATGACCGCATCTTGCGCCCTTAATACGTCCACTTCTGCGACCAATCGACTTCGCCGCTTTTTCTTTGTACGAATTAACTCTTCCTCTGCCAACTTTAGGCGAGTATCAGCGATGTGGCGTTGTTCTGTAACAAATACCCAGTCAATAAACATTAACCCCTGTTGTGCCAGAAAATTTTCCTGGCTCTCGGTACTGTTGACTTTACTGAGATCAATGTTATATGCCTGTAACTCATAATCAAGGCGGTTCAAGATACCTCCCTTGTTTTTCATTAAGGGAATGCTATAGGTGGCACTCAGTCCATTACTTTGTTCAGCAAAGGAACCGATAGGTGCTGCAAAACGCTGATCCGAATGGTAATAGTCATAATCGATAGAAAGATTGCTGCCATTTGACCAGAAGCGACGCTCAAGCCCCGCGTTAAATGCCAGGTTATCCTTTTCTTTTGCGACAAAGGTATTGTTTGTATTGCGTTTTTCATAATGGTAGCTGGGATTTGCTTTGATTATCCAATCCTCATCGCCTAGATAACGGTCCTGTTGTGCCTTCTCAATATCACGATAGAGGCGTTGTTGAATAAAAAAAGGGTGATTTGTCTTCACTTGCTGGAGGTATTCAGTCAAATTGATACTATCAATCGTATCTGCTTGGAGAGATATGGGCATATTGGCAACACCAAACGTACAAATCATTACCATTGCTCGAAATTGACTATTTTTTATCATAATTTTCATATCACACCTCACTGATCAGTGACTATTTATATCAGTAATAGCCAAATCTATACTTGTCTCGCTTGAAATTACCCACCCACTTCACCCATCAGGGTGATTGTGAAAGGTACTTTTTTCATTCCACAATTATAGTTATCTCTACTTGCGCCTCACCAAAGAGAAATTTGGCCTCTTCATAGCTTGGCATCCCAAAAACACGCACGTTATTTGAAAATCCATAGCTTTCCTTCGGTATGCCAATAAAATTGGTGTCGAGTTCACCATTGGTATTTGCATCATGAAATACCTTGATCGCATATTCACCATACGGGATATTTTCAAAACGATGGGACATCTGGCCATTCTGTATCGGCAAACTCACCACTCGGTAAGGAGTCTCTCCCCCTTTACGAGCTTCGTATTGCTCAACAGAATTAACCAATGCTAGCATGGCTTTACCTGAATCATTGGCAAACCCGCTGATATGCACAATAAGTTCGCCTTTGGAAAAACCCTTGGCTAGCGCTGGTGTACCAGGAATCAGCAGCGCTATCAGACTGCACAATAGAAATATTCGACGTCGTTGGATATTTTTCATTTTTCTTCCTCTGCGCGCTGCTTAAGCGCCTTGTTCATAGCATGAAACCCTGCCTCTGTGGATTGACCAATGAGTTTCAGAATAAGTTTCGACAGTAAGCCACTAAATATCTCACAGTGACAAAAAGTGACACGCCCTCCCGTTAGAGGGTTAATGACAAAATAATGCTCACCATCGAATAATCCTGGAAACAATACTCTGTCTAACCACACAAGCTGTCTTCCAGGTTCGATTTTTACAACCGTAGGATTAAACACCATGGCCTTACCTTCTGGCGCTTCCAGGAAAACCTGTAAACAGCTTCCTTCACTCAAATCGCCTTTAATTTTCCTGACAAACGGATTCCATTCCGGGTAAAGGTCAAAGTCGGTTAATACATTCCAGACTTTTTCTGTTGATGCGTTGATTTCTATTTTGGTTTTAATGACCTGTGGCATTATGACATCCTGTGAATCTCCATCAGCTAAAGTCGGTAGTTTTGAGTTACGGCCAAAAACCGAATTAAGGTGAAGATTGTCAGCCCTAATCCTAACCTTCTGCTTTCAATGAGAGAAGAGGCGAGGATTACTTTTCAATATGACCATTATCCTGACAGTTATCAGTCAATCATGGATCACCCAATAGGGTGATTTGAGGGGGTGAAAAATCACTGGATAGGTAAATAGGTTGGGTAGACGCTACCTACGGAAAAGCCGAGGTGCTTAACTGATTGTGCAAAGCTTTCTGTGTTTATTATTTTGTCTGTCTCAACAACCCTACGCCTTTTGCCATTGCCTCAACGCGATTATTGACGCCTAATTTTCTATAGATATTTTTAATGTGGGTTTTGATCGTATTTGGGGATACAAATAGCTGTCCGGCAATTTCTTTATTGGTAAGACCAGTGATTAGTAGCCCTAATATTTTTTGTTCTTTATTGCTAAGTGGTTCGACAGATAAACCAATAATTCGATTTTTTGTTGGTTCATGGCCCATTTGTTGTAACAAAATTTGTGCATATACTGACTGGCGCCCATTAAGCGCTTGTTTTAACAGCGCGGCCATTGGTGCATCTTCATCAAGAAATACCCGGATATGTTTTTCTTCTTCGGCATAGTCCAGTGCGCGTTCCAGAGACTCAATTGCCTGACGTGTTTTTCCTTGAGACTGACGTGCCAGGGCCTGTAAAACAAGAAGCTCAATGACAAGGGACTGATGTCCTTCTTGTTCTGCTTTCAAAAGTAATGGCGAAATCACCCGTAAAGATTGATCTGCCTGGTGTTGTTGTATCAACACACGCATAAATAAAACACTCTTTGCCTCCTGCTCAAAATTTGCTTCATAACCCGTATCAAAATTTTTTCCGGACAACCAGCAGTCCGCTTGACTCAAGTCTCCCAGTCTGATCTGAGCCGAAAATATATCATCCTCAATAATTGGAAAAACCGGTAGCAATGGTGATGTTATTTCAGGTTTATCAATGATGACCATATATTTCTTCGCTTTCTCTACATCACCCTGAGCGTAATATACCCTTGCTCGGCGCACGTTGACCATAGACGAAAGAAAGTCCCAGTTATCGTTATATTTTGCCGCGCCTACATCGTCTAGGTAACGCATACATTCATCCAGATCATTTGTTTGGTAAGCCAGTTCACTTAACGCCATATAAACCCAGGCGGTATCCATTAAATGCTCGTCCCAACCTTTCTCTTTCAAGCGATGCAGGTTATCAGTAAGTTGATTCTTTGCTTCGTTCAGGCGGCCCTGTTTTGCCAGGACGCGACTAAGGCCACAAACGGATGCATTGAGTGTCAGTAGATATTCATTGGAAAATGAGACATCGACAAGTACTCGAAATATTTTTTCTGCCTTACTCAGTTCGCCACAGGCGAAATAGGTTGATGCTAGCAACAAGCGTGGTGGTATGATATCGGATATCCCGGCTGCTTCGCAGAGTTGCATAGCTTGGTTAGCATAATTCCTGGCAACGGAAAAATTTCGCTGTTGCATGGCACGAAAACCTCCCATTAAAGTAAGATCAATCTCCACTTGGCCTTGTTCATTATCCGATAGTTCAAGCTGACCGGAATCAAACCGATACTGAAGCTCCTCAATCAGATCCGCTGGAATTTCTCCACGGCTAAGAAAATGACTCCAGGAATAACGCAGTATATGGCATGGGTTTTTTTTGATGAGGGACTCTGGAAGTTTTTGGTAGCATGCCATTAACTCCGGCACCTGACCTTCTTCAAACATGCGCTGACCATGTTGTTCCAGCACTCTGGCTGCCTGCTCAAAATCGTCAATCTCAAAAGCATGTTTTATCGCTTCGCGAGGTAATCCTTTTTCATTAAACCACTCGCTGGCGTTACGATGAAGTGATGCAAGCTGCTCTGGTTGTAATCGGGCAAGTTGTTTACGCAGCAGTTCGGAAAACAAATGGTGATAACGATACCAATGACGTTTATTATCCAGTGGAATAACAAACATATTCGACCTTTCCAGCTGCTCCAAAAGTTCCATACTGTTATTTTGTTGGGTTAATCGGTCACATAAAGGTCCATTTAATCGACTCAATACGGATGTTTTTAATAGGAACTGTTTTATTTTTTCTGGTTGCCGGCGCAGCACTTCATCGGTAAGATAATCCATAATGTAGCGGTCGTCACCCGCAAAAGCCTGGATGAACGACGTTCTGTCATCTTCGTTTTCAAGTGAAATCGCCGCAAGTTGCAAACCTGCGATCCAACCTTCCGTACGTGCTTCCAATACTGAAATATCTTCAGATGATAAATCAAGGCCGGTAATTTTATTAAGGAATTGCGCAGCTTCTTTGTGTGTAAAACGTAATTCAGACTCCCCTATTTCGACCAGCTGTCTTCGTACCCGCATACGTGGCAGTGCAAGGGGTGGGCTAGACCGAGAGGTCATTGCCAGATGTAATGTATGTGGCTGATGATCAATAAGATAATTAAGTGCTTTATGAACAGTATCATCTTCGATGACATGATAATCATCCAAGACCAGAAAGAAGTTCGTATCCAAGCCACTTATTTGATTCAAAAGAGAACGCAGTAAAGAAATAACATTTGGGGGTTGAGGCAATGCGAGAATGCCTGCTTCTTTCTGGCCAAATTGAGGATGAATTTTCTGAATGGTTTTTATCAAATAATGAAGAAAACGGGCGGGATCATTATCATCTTCATCCAAAGATAACCATGCAACCGGGAATTTTTGCTGTTCCAGCCAATGAGTTAACAGGGTTGTTTTCCCAAACCCGGCGGGCGCACAAATGAGGATCAGAGATTGTACCCCTACCTCTAGTTTATCAAAAAGCCGTTGCCGATGAACAAGCTCACCATGGCGGCGCGGCAAAATCAATTTAGTCAACAATAATGAATCGTTATTACTTATCTGATTGTTGACATTCGTGTGGTCTACCGAATTCACATTCATTGTGGGCCTGTGTTGTATTTGAATTATGCATCAGTATTGCGTGTCATATTCATTTCATCGCAAGATATTTTAACACTGCCATGAAATGAAGAGGATGCGCAATTAATGCTTAAATCTCAATCACTACCAAAAGTAATAGTGTCCCTACTTGCCTTTTCCTGTCTGCGGCTGGAGAATATGCCGAATCCAATGCAACGACAAAAACTCACTGATATTCAACAATGGCTTTTGAGCATTTGCTTGCTCGGCAGTCTCTATACCGGCCCTGCCGCAGCCAATGTGCAGACGATCACTCACGGTAAAAGCTTGATGATCAGCTGTCAGCAGGCGTTAATCGCACTCAGCCAGAAACCGGATACGCCAAGCAATGCCGATCACAACAGTGCCTTTGTGTGCATGGCCTACCTGAGCGGTATGATGGAAACCGCACAGCATGCTAACAATCAGGCTAAACTACGCTATTCTCTGATGACTGACGGGCGTGGTAACCGGCATGACCTTAGCCTTTATTGTTTTGACTGGCAGCTCTCATACCAAAAAATTGCGCGTATTGTGCTGGAATTTGGTCGTAAAAACCCCGTGTATTTACAGCAGCCCGCGCATAAATTGGCAATCCGGGCTTTACAAACCGCGTTTCCCTGCCGCTAGGAACTGGCGATAAACTTAATTAAAAAGGATTAATTTCATGACCATTTCCCGCCTCTCTATTGACAGTTCTGGCTTTCAAAAAGATGCCATCGGCGATAGTGGTGTCTCCGATGAGGAGATCAAAGCCCTCTCGCCACGACTCGACGGGTTGCGCAAGAAGATCAGGCAATGGCAGAGCAGTAATGATGTTAATTTTCTAAACTTACCGGATAAAACTGACCTCGATACTATTGAGCAAATTGGACGGAAATGCTCCCGCATGTTCAAACACACCATTGTATTTGGTATTGGTGGCTCTTCACTGGGTGCAGAAATGCTCTCCAGCACCCTGGGACATCGCTCACCACGCAACCGGGTAAAGTTTTACGATAATATTGATCCGCGGACCCTCAGTGAAATTGACGATGCGCAGTGGGCAGACACCCTGTGCATGGTGGTCTCAAAGTCCGGCAATACAGCCGAAACCCTCGGCCAGTTTCTCACCGTATTACCCCGTATGGAACGTTATCTGGGTGAAGTTGGTCTGCGTGAACACACTATTGTTATTACCGAAAATCCTGACGGCGCGTTGTACAAAATCGCCCAGCAACTTGGCATTGAGCCTATTGCCCACCCGGCAGTCGGTGGACGCTTCTCCGTACTTTCTGTCGTGGGTCTGCTGCCAGCCTACATTTCCGGGGTGGATGTCAGCGGTGTACTGGAAGGCGCGCGCGCCATGGCTAAACTTTGTACAGATGATGATATTCTCGCAAACCCGGCTTTTCACAATGGTGCGGCCCAGTATCTGCACACCGAAAAAGGGCGCACTATCAGCGTATTCATGCCCTACGCCGATAATCTGCGTCTGGTCGTCAACTGGTACCGCCAGCTCTGGGCAGAAAGCCTGGGTAAAGTGGATGCCGAGGGTCGGCACCGTGGCATGACTCCGCTGGAAAACCACGGCGTTACCGATCAGCATTCTCAATTACAGTTGATGCTCGACGGGCCCGACGACAAAGTTGTTACCTTTATCGCCAATCCTGGGGTGCGCCACGAAGGTCGTCGCATTCCCATGCGTTTTCAAGAATTACCGGCCATTGCTCCTCTGGCAGGCCACACCCTCGGCGAATTGTTTATCTCCGAACTGAAAGCCACACGCGAAACCCTGTCTCGCCGTGGTCGCCCCAACCGTACTTTCGGCCTCCATGATCGGGATGCCTACGCCATCGGTGAGCTGATCATGTTACTGGAAATGGAAACGGTGGTCGTCGCAGAGCTCATGGGCATCGACCCCTTTGATCAGCCTGCGGTGGAAGAAAGCAAGGTGCTGACCCGTGAATATCTAGCTGACCTGGTTCATGCCGACTTTTGAATGCGTAAAATACCCCCCAGAAACGCATGCATTCCGTACCTGCCATTCCGATTGACAGAAGAATGGCGGGGTTAACACCCGGATAATCCGGCTTTCCTGCATCCCCTCTAGCGTCTACAATACGCGGCTTCAAAATAAACATGCCCGTATCAACGCAATGTCACAATCTCATGCTCACTTAGCCGCAACACTGCTTGCACCCCCCACTAAAAATCAAGCCGGACGGCGTACCCAATGGGGTCAGCTCTACGGTTGCAGTGATGCACTGGCCATTGCTGAAGCAGCACAATCTGCCGATGGTCCTGTGGTGGTTATTACCGCAGATACTCCCTCTGCCATGCGGCTGGAATACGCTATTCGCTTTTTTTGTGGCAATCAGCACGTTGAGAATAGCAATGACGAACCGTACAACGACCTACCCGTGCTCACTTTCGCGGATTGGGAAACCCTGCCTTACGATGTGTTCTCACCACATCAGGATATTATTTCCGAACGACTGGCCACACTTTCACGGTTACCGTCTCTGAAACGTGGCGTGCTGATAGCCCCCATCACTACCCTGTTACACCGACTGGCACCCAAAAACTTTCTCGAAGGCAATTGTTTTTTGATCGATACCGGTCAGCAACTGGACCTTGATGCAACCCGCAACCAATTAAACATTGCCGGGTATCGATGTGTTTCGCAAGTTATCGAACATGGTGAGTTCGCTGTGCGTGGTGCCATTATTGACTTGTTTCCCATGGGTCATAGTCATCCGTTCCGTATTGAGTTGTTTGATGATGAAGTGGAAAGCATCCGCACTTTTGACCCAGAAACACAGCGCTCCATTGACAGGGTCGCTAACATCAATTTGATGCCTGCCCGAGAATTTCCCTTTACCCCGGAAGCCATTACCTGCTTCCGTCAGGCTTGGCGCGTACAGTTTGAAGGTGATCCACAAGCCAGCACCATTTATCACGAAGTCAGCAGTGGTAACACCCCACCGGGTATCGAATACTACTTACCGTTATTTTTTGACGATACGCAAAGTCTGTTTGACTACTTGCCACAAAACAGTCTTATTATCAGCAATGACGGCGCACACGAGGCTATCGGTACCTTTTGGTCAAACGTGGAAGAACGTTATGAACAAGGTCGATACGATACCAGTCGCCCATTACTGCCACCAAACCGACTCTTTTTGCGTGAGAATGAATTCTTTGAACACATTGGCAAACAGCCTCGTGTTGAATTGCAACATTTTGAATTACCAGACGCTTTGTCAGAAAAGACGGGCACATACAATTTCAATACCCGCACACCGCCACAATTAACCCTGGATGCTCGCGCCGAGCAACCCAGCGCACGTCTCATGGCCTTTCTTAGCGATTTTACTGGCCGTGTATTGTTTTGTGCTGAATCGGCAGGTCGACGTGAAACTTTGTTAGGAATACTCAAAGACTGCGGTCTGCGCCCTATCCCCGTCACCGGCTGGGACGATTTTCTCGCCAGCGATGCACAATACGCTATTGCCGTTTCTGCGCTGGAAAACGGCCTGTTGCTCAGCACCGATGATATTGCACTCATCGCAGAACCCCAATTGTTTGGCAAACAGGTATTGCAACAACGTCGGCGTCAACGCAAAGCACGCGATGCCGACCAAGTCATCAAAAACCTGGTTGAACTGGAAGTAGGAGCCCCAGTAGTACACGAAGACAACGGCGTGGGACGCTATCTCGGGCTGGAAATCATTCAGCTCGGTGAAATGACGCAGGAATTCCTGACCCTCGAATACGCCAATGGCGACAAACTGTTTGTACCGGTCAGCCATTTGCACCTCATCAGCCGTTACACGGGCGCTTCACCGGAATCCGCACCACTACACCGGCTGGGCAGCGGCCAATGGGAAAAAGCCAAGCGCAAAGCGCGTGAAAAAATACACGATGTTGCCGCAGAACTGTTATCGATTTATGCGCAACGCGAAGCCCGCAAAGGACACGTTTATCATGTGGACGAAAGCCAGTACGCCACATTTTGTGCGGAATTTCCCTTTGAAGAAACCCCGGACCAACAAGACGCGATTGAAGGTGTGTTCAATGATTTGCGTTCAGATAAACCCATGGACCGGTTGGTATGTGGCGATGTCGGTTTCGGTAAAACCGAAGTCGCCATGCGAGCCGCATTTATCGCCGTGCAGGAAGGCAAGCAAGTCGCTATGCTGGTACCCACCACTCTGCTGGCACAACAACACTTTGAAAATTTTCAGGATCGTTTTTCCGAATGGCCCGTACAGATTGCCTCAATATCACGCTTCCGTTCCAAAAAAGAGCAAACACAAATTCTCAAGGAGATGGAAAACGGTAGTATCGACATCATCATCGGCACCCACAAACTTATCCACGGTGATATCAAGTACAAACGTCTGGGGCTAGTGATCATCGACGAAGAACATCGATTTGGCGTGCGCCAAAAAGATAAATTCAAGGCACTGCGCTCTGAAGTGGATTTACTCACACTCACTGCCACCCCTATTCCACGCACCCTGAATATGTCCATGGCCGGATTGCGTGATCTATCCATCATCGCTACCGCACCCGCACGACGGCTGGCAGTAAAAACCTTTGTGAACCAATGGAACGACACTCTGTTAAAAGAAGCCTGCCTGCGTGAAATCCGCCGTGGTGGCCAAGTGTTCATTCTGCACAACAGTGTCGAAACCATCGAAAAAATGCGCCGCGACATCGAAGAGCTTATTCCCGAAGCCGCCGTGGAAACCGCTCATGGCCAGATGCGTGAACGAGACCTGGAACAAGTGATGACAGATTTTTATCATCACCGTTTTAATGTGCTGATTTGTACTACCATTATCGAAACTGGCATCGACATTCCCAATGCCAACACCATCATCATCAATCGCGCCGACCGTTTTGGGCTCGCGCAGTTGTATCAATTACGCGGTCGCGTTGGTCGTTCACACCATCAAGCCTATGCTTATCTGGTTGTACCACCTAAAAAAACGATGACCGCTGATGCAATAAAACGCCTCGAAGCCATTGAGTCTATACAAGAGTTAGGAGCGGGCTTCACCCTGGCTTCACACGACATGGAAATTCGAGGGGCGGGTGAATTATTGGGCGAAGGCCAAAGTGGACAAATGCAGGAAATCGGTTTCACTCTCTACTTGGAGTTACTCGAACGCGCCGTGGAAGCACTCAAGGCTGGTCGTGAACCAGAACTGGACCGACCGCTGGATCACGGTACTGAAATCGACCTCGGTATCCCTGCTTTGTTGCCCGATGATTATTTACCCGATGTACACACCCGCCTGATTCAGTATAAACGTATTGCCAGTGCTAATGACAAAACTGAACTCCGTGAACTGCAAGTAGAAATGATTGATCGTTTTGGCCTGTTACCCGAGCCCGCGAAAAACCTGTTTCAGGTTACCGAACTTAAAATCAACGCTACGCCACTGGGCATCAAAAAAATTGAAATGGGTGACAGTGGTGGACGTCTACAATTTGTACAGGAACCCAATATCGATCCCATGAAAATCATCGGCCTGATTCAAACACAAGCAAAAACCTACAGGATGGATGGTCAGGACAAGTTACGCATCATTACTGACCTGCCTGATGCAGAAGCACGATTTGCTGCCGTGGAGTTATTGTTAACTGAGTTGAGTTAATTCAGGATAGCTCAGCAGGTTTTCATGCATCGTATATAAACAACTTGGTTACAAGTAACCAGGCTTGTGATGATTTAGAGTGAGCATAACGTGGCTTAGGAACATGCACGTAATCACTTCCCGGTTTGGCATTTGACCTTCAGTTTGTATTGGTTTTTTCTTCAATCACAAAACTCGAAATAAAACCACTACTTGTGTCGCAGAAGGTATTCCTACACTTTTGTTCAATCAGAACGAACCGCAATACAGATATAAAGTATGTGCGTCAAATCGGGAAGTGATTACATGCCTGCTCTTTATTTAAGGTCCAGTATTTTGACAGTATCATCTGCTTCAGTGCGCATAATATAACCCATGGCTTGCGGCTCCTCAGCCACCCATTCTTTGACAGCCTGATCGAGGCCAATAATTTTCGGAGGTGTGGCTTTGCCGGTAAAAATCAAACGTGGCCAATAAAGCTTGAGTTTCGCTTCGCTCTTACCAATGATGCCACCATAAAAGAATTTGTGACTTTGTGTCTCTTTGGGTTGATCACCAGGAATGACTTTTGTACCACGGGGAAAGAATTTTTTCTTGCCAAGATAGATTTTTTTTACATCTTCCACTGAAATTTCAGTTAACGGATTAGAAGGGTGGACAACCACCACCACATCATCGGCATAGGCAAGCATCGAAACCGTCCACAATACCGATAAAATGGCAAGTTGGTATAGCGTAGTTTTCATTGTTATCATCTCCTAGAACACCATTTCAATGGCTAGGCCAACGAGAGTAACATTTTTTTCGCTTGGCACATCCTCAAACAGGCCCACACCCCCTGTTGGTTTTTGTGTTGTCTCCGGGGTGACCCGACGCAACTCAAGTTTAAGTACAGAATTTGTCGTTAATTCTTTAAGCACACCAACACCAATAATTTTCTGACCCCAACCACCATTAACATTCCATTTTTCCCAGGTAATATGTGGCATATACCCATCGAGGCGGTACCCCCCCATTATATAACCTGAATTCATATCCATCGGCCTTTCTCCTCCATGTTTTTGGCCCATGGTAGCTGAACCAAATTCGGAAGATACAATAAAGTTTGCGAAATCAGCGATGACACCAGCGGTATAGGCAGTATGCCTTTCACCATCCATCATTGTTTTTCGTCCAAAGCTATTGTCAATATCCATAACACCGCTTGCTCCGGACAGCTCAAAACGAATTTCATCTTCCATGTTGATGCTGAGCTTAGCACCGACAAGCTGGTTCATGTGACCATCTGGCACATCGACTACACCACCGAACAGATTAAAGCCAAATTCAATATTATCTCTAAAGGTTGTGAAACCAGCGTCAAAACCTTGATAGGAGACACGCGTCAGGTTAGGCCCAGAAGCATCTTGATTGTAAAAACCCTCTGGAGGGCGAATCCAAGGATAGGTATAACCTATGTCAATATATTCATTATACATACCAACAGGATATTTTATTTTGCCAAAACGTAAGATCGTACTTTCATCGAAATCGTAACTGGCAAAAGCCCAATCTAATTCCATTATAAATTTTTCGGTGTCTCTTCCTGTAATCTGTGCAACGAAACTCAAACTTTCATCCACTTGTGTGGAAATATTTAAACCCATACGTGTATCTTTGGTGCCGCCAGCATCGGTTACATCTCCTGAATATTCTCCATCAGAAGTAATCATTAACGCAGACGTTAAATATCCATGCCATTGGATATCACCAATTTCTCCCGATACCGCAGTTAGTGGCAAGACCATGCTCACTACGGCCAAACATATTGGCCTTATCCCTAGGTTGCATTTACGAATCCTACTCATGAAAAACTCCTTAATGTTATCTACGTAGTGACACGCGGTAACTAAATATTACGTTGGTAAAACGATGCAATCAATTTTGGTTTGTCTTTGATAAATTATTTTACCAGATAGTGGGTCATCAATTAATTTTTAACAGAAAGTATTATTATCAAACTACGTGAAAGAGGAATATTACATGATTTATTAGAATGTTTTATCGTTTAAAAAATATACACGTACAGGTATAAGATATTTTTCTTTTTATTATGCATATGAAACTTATAAGTTATCTGGAAAATAGTAAAGAATTAAGCAAAATATAAATTAGGAATATCTTACTGAAGAGAATGAGTGGTGACTCTGGATGTAAAAAATATCAGGGATATACCTTAGCGGCGTTAACCAAAGTTGAAAAAAATGATCATGTGCCACTAATAATAATGTTTCTTTTAAAGGAAAACCTGTAGATAAACTACCAGCAACTGGAAATGTGAATAAAACAGTACGGTTATACAAATGACAAAAATATTTAAAAGTGATTTCCACGAGCAACACAACAAGGGTAGGATTAATTAAAATATCAATTATCTTGATAATTAAAAATTAATGGAAAAAATTATAACGGTAAGTATGGAATTAAAATGAAAGTTAATTTTTTTAACATATTGTTAGCAACAACAATGTTGCTCATCCTGCAAATAAGTCATGCCGAAGTATTTCGTTGGGTTGATGAGTTCGGAAAAATTCGTATTGGTATAAAACCCTCAGATGAACCAAGCAATGTAGAAAAAAAACAAAATAAAAGTACAAAAACAAGCAAGGCTCTCCAGGTAACTACTGACCCTATAATACCTGAAGCAGTACCTGAACCTGAAGCTATAGCACCTGAACCTGAACCTGAAGCTGTAGTGCTTGAATCTGAACTTATAGTGCTTGAGCCTGAACCTGTAGCGCTTGAATCTGAAGCTGTAGTACTTGATCCTGAAACTATTGAAGAACAAACAACACCTGCTGCTAAAATTATCGAAATACCACAAACAATTGCACCTATGATAAAAACCATTCCTAAGCCAGCCATTGTTGTGCCAGAAACCATACCTCCAACAGAGGAGGAAATATCTGCAGGAGAACACAGTAAAGAAATGTGTGTTGTGTTTACTGGTTATGTAAATGATTACGAAGTAAAGGTTAGAGATTGTTCGTCAAGTTTTTGTGATATTTATAAACGCTCACTCACACGTTATAAAAAAAAGCAAAGGTCTTACTGTAAATAATTGCTTGTAGTAATCAACTTATCGAATATATCCGTGGCGTTTGAGATTTAGGATTTTAATATGCGTCCTCTTTATTTCATAGCGAGGCAAAATGACGACTAGGCACCAGAAATAGCCGTAGGTAGAACACCAACAGTAGGCGATTTAGGCGGCGCAGGAGCCGTTGTCGAGTTATTTGCGAGGAATTTCAACGCCGCCATGGAATGAAGAGAACGTGCAATAAAGCCTAAATCTCAATCGCCACGGGTATAAGCTTGCGGGTATTTTTTTCTTGCTAAAACCAATTTTCGATCAAACGCTGTGATGCGATCCAGGTAATGATTTTTAGCCTGAATGGTAAATGGGTTACGCCTATCATCACACAGGTGGCCGTGCAGGCGCACCGCTAGACCACGCCCTTTGTCCAGCATCACTTCCAGTGCCTTTTGGCCTGGCAGCGGTCCTGGTAACTGGCAAAATAACATCAGACCAGGGGTTTTCATTTCATCCAGTTTTTCCAGATCAAAAAAACCAGGTTCCAGTACAGCGGCAACGCTGAACACCGCATCATCATTTTTGACAATGTCTTTTTTATCGGGATCATAAAAATGGAAAATACGCATCGTGCCATACAGCAAGCCTTCTGCTTCCAGCGCCTCTTTTATTTCCGAGCCGTTAAAGTTCTCTCCTTCATCCGCAAATACGCTCACTGACAATACTAGTGGCTCAATACCCGATGGTATGGAGGCCTGCTCCAGTTCTTCATCTAATACGATGTCGGCAATATGTATCTCCGCTTCCGCTATGGCTAGGTTCGCGGGGATTTCCACCTCGGTAATTTCATCTTCAATAACCCCAGAGCGCTTGGCATTGATTGCTTCATTGTCGTCGATGTTTATTGAAGGCTCGACGATAGAGTTAGCTTCAGGCACATCTACCAATGACATATCATTCGATTCATGTCGCTCTGGTTTTTCGACGACGGGCTCAGGTATTCCCATTGTGGGTTCTTTTTTTACTGTACTACGCGCCACAGCGACTGACTGACTGGCGGAGTTTTCTCCCCCGTCTGCTTTTTTGCTGGTTTTGTCAGACAATCCTGTGCGCGACTGTTTACGCTCTCGCGCCCAATCCTCACTTTCGAAACGGCCGGAAAAATAGATGGCCACCAGCACTACGGCACCCACCAGCAACAGTATCCAGCGCAGGTCGTCCATGCGTCAGTCCTTCTTGTAAGGATTATTGAGGGAAAAAAAATCGGCCACAACTATAAGCTACACCCATCTGAGCTCTGTGTATGGCATATCATAAAGGAATCATGGACAAAAAAAACCGGCACCCGCATAGAACAACAGGTACCGGTTTATTGCAACAATTGCCTGACTACGACAATCGTTGAACACTGAAGGTCGGCGGTTTAGAACGTGCCTATGAATTCCAGTGTGGTGACGTCGTCGTCTGCAATGCCAAAGGTGCCATCCTGAGTGGCATCGGTATCACCAGCAGACCACTCCAGTGCGACCGAAAGATTCTCTTCAATAGCATAGGTGCCATACAGTGTTGTACGAGTGGAATCATCGACCCCGTTGGCCTCAAAAGCCAGCATCTCGTATCGAGCTTTGACGTTCACTTTGTTGCTGACATCAAAACCTACCCAAAAATTGGTAGCACTATCCACAGCGTTATCAGCAGTGAGGTAATCCAAACCTAACGTTAGTTGACCTGTTTTGAAAGCAGCATTGAAGTCGAACACATTACCTGCGGTGGTCGCCACACTCGCAACTTCCTGGTCATCCTGTGTAACGTAACCCAGCTCAAGATCCAATCCTGCCATTGGTGTCGCATTCACCACCAAAGCAACCGAAGTCTTGCCCTTATCACCCGCATCATTGGTAGCTAAACCAAGATCATCGACCACTGCCAGAGTTACTGTTGCAGGACCTACAGCAGCAGCAGCGGCGATACCGGCTACGTTGTTGCCGTACAAAGCTGTTTGGTTATCAAGAATGTTCCAAACTACACCGTGGCTGGTGAAATGCATGTCCGGTGCATCTTCCAGTTCCTGACCGATGGGGTTGTTAAACAAACCACCCATCACTGTTACTTGCTCGGTGGCGGCCCAGGCAAAGAAAGCCTGCTCAAGGCGACCGGAATCTTGGGCACCGAAGCCGCCGTTATCTGCTAAATTTGCATCAAAGTCAGCACGGATGGTAACAGCTCCCATTTTTTTGGAAACATCAATTTCCGCACTGGCAGTAAAAACCGCAGGGACAGTACTGTTTTCCACGGTACCTTCGCTGTTACCAATGACATCGATAAAACCACTGACTTCCACACCTTCGGCCATCGCTGCCAAAGGGGAGACCAGCGCACCTGCAACAGCCAGTGCGACCATATTCTTTTTAATTACTTTCATACTTACTTTCTCCTCGATTGTTGATATGTTGTTTTTATGTCCGTATTTACGCAGCTTTCATGAGGAGATACAAGCTTTTTATGAAAAAAACCGTAATTATTTTTTTAGCGGAAACATTGGGCTTGACGGTCAGTTTGGTCGGGTAAACAGTGTTAAGCAAACATAACAGGGATGAATCTGCTGTACGAAGGTTGTTGCAAAAATGATACTTTTATTGTCTGAAACCAATGATTTCGATTCACTACTTTAACTGGCTACCAGCATGGTGGCTTCATCCACATCCACCGAGACCAGGCGCGATACACCTGGCTCATGCATGGTCACACCATTGAGCTGACTGGCCATTTCCATGGTGATTTTGTTATGGGTGATCACCACGAACTGCACTTTTTCCGACATTTCTTTGACCATCTCACAAAAACGACTGACGTTGGCGTCATCCAGCGGTGCATCCACTTCATCGAGCATGCAGAATGGTGCGGGGTTCAGTTGGAAGATGGCGAACACCATCGCGACAGCGGTCAGTGCTTTTTCGCCACCGGACAGTAGATGGATGGTGCTGTTACGCTTGCCCGGTGGGCGCGCCATTACCGTCACACCGGTATCCAGCAGATCGTCACCGGTCAATTCCAGATAGGCGTGGCCACCGCCAAATAGGCGCGGAAATAACTCTTTGAAGCCGCTGTTGACCTTTTCGTAGGTCTCTTTGAAGCGAGTACGGGTTTCACGATCAATTTTGCGAATGGCATTTTCCAAGGTGTCCAGCGCTTCTTCGAGATCGTTGTGCTGTGCGTCCAGATATTCCTTGCGTTCGGATTCGGTCTGGAATTCTTCAATAGCCGCAAGATTAATGGGGCCTAAACGCTGAATACGTGTGCTCATACCTTCTACCTGCTTGGCCCACTCCTCTTCATTCGCCTCTTCGGGCAGGGATTCAAACAGAGTATCCAGTGTGTAGTCGGTTTCATTGAGCTGTTCCACTAATGTTTGTCGCCGTACCTTGAGTTCCTGCCAAGCCATGCGGGTTTGTTCCAGTGCGCTGCGCAATTCCTGCGCAGAACGTTCAACCTGATGACGCTGCTGGTCTTGGTTGCGCATACCGTGTTCCAGTTCTTCCACTTTGCGCCGTGCTGTGGCCAGTTCTTCTTCCACTTGCATACGTGCTTCTAACAGCAGTTCCAGCTCTTCTTTCATGCTTGCGACGGGCGCTTCGCTTTCAGTCAACGCTGTTTTGAGTAGCTCGCGACGCTCACCCACCTGGGTGAGCTGGCGCTCCATGCGTTCCAGGCTTTGTTTTGTGGCGCTCAGCTCGGTGCTCATGGTGCGGTTTTTCAGTGTGTTTTCATGCGCGATATCACGATCGTTACGCGCCTGCCCACGTGTTTCATCAAGCCGGGCACGCAGGACATCCCGTTGTTCCGACAGGGCATTACGTTGCTCTTCAATACTGTCCATTTGCGCCAATGAGGTCGACAGACGATCACGGGCTGACAGAGTGTCTGCTTGGTTTTGCTGCGTGTGCCCTTCCAGTTCGGCAATTTCCTGTTCAATGTTTTTGCTACGATTACGTATCTGTTCCAATCGCGCCTGACGGCCACTGAGCTGTGCCTGCACTTCGGCTTGCGTCCGACTGGCTTGATGCAACTCACGCTGTAGGGTTTCGCGTTCGGCTTCCAGATTTTTGAGCTGTTCACGTCCTTCGCTCAGTTGCGCTTCGGCGGTTTCTACATCGATACTCAATGATTCGATGGCATGAGCCAGTTCTTTCAGTTCCTGCTCGCGTTGCAGCACACCTGCCTTTTCATCGGCACCTCGTGCCACTCGCAACCAATTGGGGCCAATCCACAGACCGTCTTTGCTCATCACCGACTCGTGTGCCGCTAAACGCGGGCGCAATGCCAGTGCATCGGTCAGGGTGTCTACGGCGTAAACTCCTGCTAATACCGCATCCAGCGGCCAGGGCGCTTCGACATGGCTGCTCAGCGCCGTGGTCAGATCACCGGTGGCGGCAAACAGTTGTTCGCTGGCAGTGCTCGCCACATCAAACAATGCCATGTTGCCTTGTTCAAGTGTCGAGAGTTGCTCTGCAACAGTATTCATACCATCCACACACACCGCTTCAAGATGAAAGCCCAGCACACATTCCACGGCGTGCTCCCAGCCAGTGTCGACTTTCAATCCCTGTGCCAGTCGCTGTGCCTGACTGAGGTTATTGTCTGACAACCACTGTGCCGCTTCGCCTCCGGCCTTACCCAACGCAGCTTGTTGCAGCGCCTCCAGTGAGGCATGTCGTCCCTTCATGGATTGTAACTGGCTACGTTGTTCATCCAGCGTGCCATTTAACTGATGCGTCGTTTCACGCACTTCCTGAATGGCCTGTTGATGACTCTGCAAACGCTCCTGTAATTCACTGGTCTGCTGAGTACTTTCTTCGACTTTGGCCAAGCGTTCAGCAATTTCCTGCTCCAAATCGCCGTGTGACTGCCGCTGCTGCTCTTCCCTTAGACGATTGACACGCTGCTCGTGCTGAATAAATTGCTGTTCCAAGCTTTGAATGCGGGTGCGCTCTACCTCGGCATTACGTGCCGGTTCCGTAGAATTCTGAGTAAACTCATCCCATGATGCCTGCCAGTCCTGCATGGCTTGCTCGGCCTCTGACAGAGCCGCTTGCGAGGCTTCTTGACGGGCGCAGGTTTCTTCCAACTGCGGCTGGAGTGTTTCCAGCGCCAGAGTCAGTTCATCAATTTTTCGGCGATCCGAGGCCAGATGGGTCTCGGACTCAATCCAGCCACGTTCGGCATTTTCCAGCTCCTGCTGCTGCTCGGCTCGGCGCTCGCTAGCGTGCTGAATAGATTGTTCAATGCGGGCGATATCGCCACCCACGCTGTAAAAGCGCCCCTGCACCTCGTTGAATACCTCGGTGGATTCCACATGCTGGTCGCGCAGCTTTTCGACTTCGGCTTCAATGGCACGTTGTTGGGCCACGGTGGCTTCGTAATTAATTTCCTGTTCACGAATCTGTGCTTCTCGCTCACCGGCCTGGGTATCCATTCCACGCCAGCGTAGTGCAATCAATTGTCCTTTAAGAAGCCGCTCTTCTTCCTTGAATTCCTTATATTTTTCTGCCGTTTTTGACTGGCGTTGCAAGCGGTCAAGCTGCTTGCCCAATTCGTCACGCAGATCGGCCAGACGCTCCATGTTTTCCCGTGTGTGCCGAATACGTGTCTCGGTTTCTCTACGCCGCTCCTTGTATTTGGAGATGCCAGCGGCCTCTTCCAAAAATACTCGCAAGTCTTCGGGGCGGGCCTCGATAAGGCGTGAAATCATGCCTTGCTCAATAATGGAATAACCGCGAGGCCCCAGGCCAGTGCCGAGAAAAATGTTGGTGATATCACGGCGGCGGCAACGGGTGCCATTGAGAAAATACTGGGACTGCCCGTCGCGAGACACCGTGCGTCGAATGGAAATCTCGTTGTACTGGGCATATTCGCCCTTGATGGTGCCGTCGCTGTTGTCAAACAACAATTCCACCGTCGCCTGCCCCACCGGTTTGCGCGCAGTGGAACCATTAAAAATCACATCTGCCATAGAATCACCGCGCAGATGTTTAGCCGAGGATTCACCCATCACCCAACGTACAGCATCAATCACGTTAGATTTACCGCAGCCATTCGGGCCCACCACACCAATCAAGTTGGACGGCATGGGAATGCTGGTGGGGTCTACAAAGGATTTAAAACCGGCGATTTTGATCTTGCTAAGGCGCATTTTATTGGAAGCTCTTCTTCAGGCTTGTACACGAGGGAAATGGATAGGGAGGGCACGATACCGGAGCCTTGCCAGCGGCACAATATTGACTCGCAAAACTACCGGCAAAAACCGTGAAAATCGCCGCCGATTCGGGTATCTTACGCGCCTGTTTATCACTCCCCTGTTTTTAGTCGCCACGAGCCAACAATATGTCTAGCCAACCCAGTAAAACACTCGAAACCTTCGACAACCCCAACCCGGAGCGCGACTACACCATTCGTATCGATATCCCGGAATTTACCTGTTTGTGTCCAAAAACCGGACAACCGGATTTTGCCACCTTTCATCTCGAATACATCGCAGAACAATCCTGTATCGAATTGAAATCATTAAAAATGTACATGTGGTCATTTCGTAATGAAGGTGCCTTTCACGAAGCCGTTACCAACCAGATACTGAGCGACATGATTGCCGCCTGCTCACCGCGTTTCATGCGCCTGACGGGTGAATTTAATGTGCGTGGAGGCATCTATACCTCCGTCATCGTCGAACATCGCGCTGATGGCTGGCAAACACCGGAACGGGTTGAGCTGCCATAATGCCGCATGAAGTCCTTACATATCCTAAATTTCTATCGATTCTGAGCTGATTTTTTGGCTGAAAACATCAAGGTGATTCGATCTCTGGGGGTGTGATTCCCCGCAGCTTGCTGCAAATATCGTCATTCCGGCGTAGGCCGGAATCCAGAGGTCGAATCCCCTGGACACTGGCCTACGCCAGTGTGACATGAAGAGGTTAATAGCCCGCCAGCTTGCTGCGGGGTCGTTTATTCAGTTTAACTTCCTGTTACTTTGATTGGAAATAAAGTAACGTTTCCATTCGCTATAAGGCGTCGCCAATAAAGGTTTCTCATTGTTATACAGTGGGACAATAAGAGTGGAATATGCATGGTAGTTACCATTTTTCGCTTGATCATACAGCCATAAAATCAAGTCGTTAGTGCCGTCGTTATTCAGGTCGCTGGCAGCAATCACTTCTATCGTGTATATCCAGTCGTTAGTTTCACGGGTGACAGTATAGTTGCCTATTTTTAAATTCTTCGGGTCTAATTTTTGTAAAATTTTACCGTAGACTTGAGACTCTTGATTTACGGAAGAAGGAAAAGAACTTAAATCGAGACTGGAGGATAGTAACTCACCATAAGACGCTTTTTGCTTTGATGTGATGATGTTCTGTGACTTTAATAAATCAAGAGCTTCACAGGTAAGGTATTCACCGTGATGAATTGTATTATTTACACCATCAAAAATACTTGATTTTTTTATTTCAACTAAATAGTCCACACAATTATTAACGCTTTCTCCAGATGTAAAACTTATCTCAATACGCCTTTTTTTGAGTGATTTATTCAGGTTTTGGTAATCGGCCATTAATGATTTATTAAAAATATATGCATTCGAAGAATTGTTGGTGGAATATTTTCCACATCCACTTACAACAAATCCCAGTGTCATTAGGGTTATAATTCTAATTATCATTTTTTTATTTTCTTGATCAAGTCTTCGTCTGGATTTCTAACCATCCCCAAAGTTATCAAGAATATTTGGTACTTTTTTAAAATTTATGCCGTACTGGAATGAAAGTGACCGTAAACTTGATTCATCAAGGTGTCAACATAACCCTTCCACCCTTGGGGTATGGTCGCTAGACTAAGAAAAAAACTTAAAAAGTCAATCTGATATGATGGTTCTTTTAGCCTGACAGCTATGGGGTGAAAGGGTAAACCAGCAATGAAACCAACCCGACCAATTTTCATCGGTATCGATCTCGGCACCTCCGGTTGCCGCGCCATCGCCATCAATGAAAAAGATAATATTAT
>Ga0316202_10000421_pt1 | contig 48822 bp, 45 predicted proteins | sample 3monrhotite_MG_FD_204934 | JGI IMG/M metagenome (GOLD analysis project Ga0316202, IMG submission 204934) | Microbial mat bacterial communities from mineral coupon in-situ incubated in ocean water Damariscotta River, Maine, United States -... | ecosystem: Environmental > Aquatic > Marine >...
TATAGTAAAAAACCATTTTCTTCAAGATTAACAACCCATAGTGAGGGATAAGGAAATTTGTTATTATGTGCTTTTCAATTCCTGCAGAACCTGTTGGTTGACATGCCTACAGTTCGATGAGTCACCACTGTAAAACTAGTGGCATAAAAAAAGGTCAATTTGTGAGCTCATTCTGTAAAGTGCTGTTATCGCGCATTGCTTATCTTAGATGCCGCATGTTGGCGTGGGCTATACTCATACTGCCGGCGGTTAACATCGTTCCTGCTTTCGCAGATGTGGATTCTCTTCACTTCAGTGGTTTCGGCACTCTTGCTTACGCCCGCAATAATCAAAAAAATATAAGTCCATTGCGAGATGTGACTCAAAGCGTAGTGTCAGTCACCAGTATCGATAGCTGGGTATTAGATTCCCGCCTTGGTATGCAGCTTGAATACAACATCAGCACGTCCGCCGATTTTGTAGGACAGGTGGTATTAAGGGATAAATTTCACGCTAATTTTAATAACTCCACAGAGCTTGCCTATGTCGCTATAAGGCCGCACTCCAATTTGGATCTTCGGCTTGGTCGAATTAGCTACGATGCATTTTTGATGTCCGAGTACCGCGATGTAAGTTTTGTTCAGCCTTGGGTAAGGCCACCGTCCGAGTTTTATGGCTGGCTGCCAATATTTTCCGTAAATGGCGCAGATGGCGCGTACAGCTTTCAAAGTGATGAGGCCAGTTGGCGCATTAAGGCACAGGCGGGAAGCAGCAAAGCTTCAATACCAATAGGTGCTGGCTATGATTTAAGAGCAGACAATTTATTCGGTGTGTCTATTACCCGACAATCTGATTCCTTACGCCTAAAAGCGGCTTACTCACAATGGCGTACTGGCAGCGAACCGTCGGCTTTCACCCCCTTACATCAAGGGCTTGATGCAGTCGCTACAGCGGCGATTCCCGGTGTAAGTGCTGAAGCCGCCGATCTTCGCAGAAACCTCTCTTTCAAAGACTCAAAAATATCTTACCTCACCGTAGGCGCGGCTTTTGATGATGGCGTCTGGCTTGCTCAAGGCGAATTAGGATTATCCACTTCGACTGCGGCTGTTGTACCACATGGTATCGTGGCTTACGTGAGTGTTGGACATAATTTTGGCGATTGGATGCCCTATCTGATGCTGAGTTCATCACTCCCAAGCAATGATTTGCGTAGTGCGACCAACGACTGGGGAACGGTTTCAGCCAACGGACTACGAGATAGCGCCCTCTTTACTGTGAACGCCACCCGTATTGAGCAAGAAACAGCATCCATTGGCACTCGCTTTCAACTTCATCCAAAAGCTACGTTTAAACTTCAATGGGACAACACCACAATCAAGCCTTCAGGTTATGGCCTGTGGTGGCGCAGCATTGCCATAAACAACCAAATTACTCGGGTTAATCTGATTTCGACCTCTCTGGATTTTATATTCTAATCATGCGTGTTTCGTCAACAATCCAGACGCTCATTTGCCTGACCTGCCTAACATGGTCACTGGAAACATGCGCAGAAATTGTTGTTATCGTGAATCAGAAAAATCCGGTGCAGACTATGACACCTCGACAAATTTCCGATCTTTATTTGGGGCGGACACGGCACTTCGACACAGGTAAGGGTAATGCCTCGCTAGCGGCAGTGGTGTATGAGCAGCCGAAGAATTCTCCACTGCGAGAAGCATTTTTTCATGCACTAAATGGAATGAGCGTTGATCGAGTCAACGCATATTGGGCACGCTTGCGCTTTAGTGGCGAAGTGCTGCCGCCCAAAACTCTGACTGATAGTCTGGCTGCTCTTGAAACGGTGCAGCGCGATCGCAATGCAATCTCTTACGTTGATTCATCTGTAGTTAGCAAATCGGTAAAGATCGTGCTGCGGCTTAAGGATTGATCTTAATATGAAAGTTTCAGCCTTCAAAAGTCTTGATGTTCGTCTAGCCCTTATTGTTGCAGTAATCTTGTTGACATTTTCAGTTGTCGCTGGCTTTTTTACCTACAATTATTCCTACCAACGCTATCTAGGTTTGGCTGATGAGCAGCAAAAACAGATTGTACGCACTGTTCAAGCGCAAGCTGAAGTGGCTGTATATGCAAGTAATGAAGCAATTGCCAGAGGTGTGCTTGAAGGACTGCTCGCCACCCCTAGTATTTTGGCAGCACGTATTGAATCAACTGATATTTTCAAAATTGAGTTGGGCTCTCGCAGTAAAATCAATTTCGGAGCAGGAAAAACCTATCCCCTATTTTCTCCGGTCAACCACCTCGAAGCTATTGGCGTGTTGGTTATTGTTTCGAATGCTGATTGGGTCGGTGGCGAGGCTAAAGAAGCAGCTATATTTCAGACCATGCTAATGTTGCTGGAAATTCTGATAGCGGTATTAATCGTCGCAATTGTGTTACGCATCATGGTTCTTAATCCGATTTTCCGGCTATCGGAGGGTATGGTTACAATTCAACCCGGCAGCTCGTTGCGTTTAGACGTAGAAGAGAAACACAAGATGGATCAAATCGGGTTGCTATCGAATAGGATCAATGCGACACTCGACTCAGCAGAAGTTGCTATCAACGAAGCCAAGGCACAGCGCAATGAATTGGAAAGGTTGTCGACTCACGATTACCTTACAGGTCTCCCGACAATGCGACTTGCAGAAGATCGACTGCGTGTCGCCTGCCTCAATGCCACTCGATCAAAAGAAAAGGTTGCGTTGCTATTTATTGATCTCGATGGATTCAAGTCAGTAAATGATACCTATGGTCATGAATTAGGTGACGAGACTTTAAAGGAAGTGGCTAAGAGGTTGCGAGAAAACCTTCGCGCGGAAGACACTGCGGCAAGAATTGGGGGAGACGAATTCATAGTCATCCTCGCTAAACTTCCTGATGCAGAGGCATCAGAACTAGTGGCGAAAAAAATCAATATGGCGCTCTCCCTCCCCTTTGAAATATCAGGACATAGCTTACTACTAGGGGGAAGCATTGGTATCGCAATTTTCCCTGATCATACCAGCGATGCTGGAATGCTACGCCACTTAGCTGACAGCGCTATGTATAAGGTAAAAAAATCGGAGAAAGGAGGCTACCTTTTTGGTGAATATGAATCTAAGCTAATTGCTTAAGGGGCTTTCTAAAAATACAAAGTACTAAGTGTGACTAGCAGAGAATAATATTTTAGAATATCGCATCTGTGTGATATTTAGGCATAAAATTTTATGCACAATACGATGTCGCGACGTGATTTGGGTTTGTAGAGGCGTTCTGAGGTATAAGTTATTTCGACTTGAATGTATAACTTAGACTAATACATACACTGATTCGGCACCTCTCTTCGATTCCCCTTATCTGTTAAAATGCCGTTATACAAAATCAACTGGGGAACGCGATGCGCCTGATTACAATTTTATTCCTGAGTGGGCTATGCAGCGCGGCCTTTGCAGAACAGCCTAAGCCTTCTGACTTTAAGTCTGCGCCGCCACCTCCTGTCTTGAGTTCCGAGGGCTCGCCTGATGAACCTCAAGTAACCATCACCAAAGAAGCCGAACAAACGATTGAGGAATACCGTGCCAACGGTAGGCTTTACATGATTAAAGTTACTCCTAAACATGGCAAACCTTACTATTTAAGAGATGACCGTGGTGATGGTAAATTTGCGCGTCAAGAGAGTTTGGATTCTGGGTTGCGCGTGCCATCTTGGGTTATTTATAAATTCTAATAAGGTTTTCCATGGCAGTTTTTACGTGCGTCACTGAAGCAGATATCACCGCATGGCTAAGTAACTACTCACTCGGCACTTTGCTTGAATTACAGGGCATTGCCTCCGGCATCGAGAATACCAACTATTTTGTCACCACTAGCAATGGGAGCTTCGTACTGACGCTATTTGAGAAGCTCAGCGCAGTAGAGCTTCCCTTCTATCTCAATTTAATGGCGCACTTAGCGCGCCACGGTATACCTTGCCCTTGCCCCGTCGCCGATAAGAGCGGCAATTTCCTAGGCTCACTCAATGGCAAACCTGCTTGTATTGTAAGCCGCCTTTCCGGCAAATCGCTAACATACCCCACCCTTGGCGACTGTGCCGCTGTCGGTGCAATGTTGGGACAAATGCATAACGCCGGACAAAGCTTTAGTGATGCCATGCCTAATCCGCGCGGTGCAGCTTGGCGTGCCAGCGCAGAACAAGAAGTAAGCAAATTTTTATCCACAGAAGATGCGGCGCTGTTGCGCGACGAAGTGGTGTTCCACGAACAACACACGTTGAATGACTTGCCTCGCGGTATTGTGCATGCAGATTTGTTCCGCGACAATGTGCTGATGGATGGCAATCAAGTGGGCGGCTTAATAGATTTTTATTTCGCGTGCAACGATGTCTTACTCTACGATGTCGCCATCACCGTGAATGACTGGTGTATGGGGGCGAATAGTGAACTGAATGCAGAGCACAGTCGTGAGTTCCTACAGGCTTACCACGCCATTCGCCCTTTTACCGCGCTGGAGCAAGTAAGTTGGCCGATTGCATTACGTTTGGCGGCCTTACGTTTTTGGATATCGCGTTTATTCGATTTGCATCTACCCCGTGAGGGTGAGATAGTTAACACTCACAACCCAGAACAATTCAAGCGCATACTACTGCGCCATATTGCTATCGGTGCAAATGTGCCTTGGCTATATAAATAGGACTCACATGGAAGCTAAACAACTTAAAATTGCCAGCGGCTGGTTATGGATCAGACAGGGTATTTATCTATTTAAAAAAAGTCCAATTTTGTGGATAGTGCTCACCTTTATGGCGATTACCAGCTTAATCGCGATCGGCAGTATCCCCGTCATTGGTGATCCACTTGCCACTCTGTTTTTTCCCGTTTTGTTTTCCGGCTTGCTGCAAGGCTGCCAGGCACTGGAAAATGATGAAGAATTGGAGCTGGCACACTTGTTTGCCGGTTTCAAAATGCGCACCCAACAACTAGTCACTCTCGGTGGGCTGAATTTAGTCGGGCAATTATCTATTTTTGGGGTAATGATGCTTACGGGTGGGGGCGCATTAGTGGGCATTTTAATGAGTGGTACACAAGCACAAGATCCCGCCATGATTACTCAGGCAACAATGGGGGCGGGTTTCTCCATCATGATTGGTTTGGGGCTATTCACCATCTTGCTTATGGCTACTCAGTTCGCGCCAATGCTGGTGACATTTAACAAGATTGCACCGTTTGAAGCGTTAAAAATTAGCCTGCGCGGTTGCTTGAATAATGTTGGCCCACTGTCTGCGTATGGCCTAATGATGGTACTGTTTGGTCTGGCTGCTTCTATGCCGATGATGTTAGGTTGGCTCATACTGTTGCCGATTATGATTACATCGATTTATGCTGCATATCGAGGCATTTTCCCACAAGAAGACACAGTCGCTGTGATTGAGGGCGAAGTAATAGACTCGGAAGCTTCTCAAGATAAAAGATAAATTTAAAAACCTCAATTCAATCCACAGATTTCGCAGATTAACGCAGATTAACGCAGATTTTGAATTGGTTGTGTAAACTTACCCCGATCGGTGATTAAACAGCGCTGCATTAGCTGTTTAATCGGCGAAAATCTGGGTGATCTGTGAATAACAGCTTTTTCTAGAATCAAGCTAAAAACAGCGTGCACATTTCCAGCCCTGGTTTGAACACATGACTAGATGCCTGGTATCCAATCGATTTTGGAGATGCTTGTTTAGGGAAGCTCTATAAATCCAAACTCCGTCGCGATACTGCGTTGCTCGAAAAAATCACTCCTAATATATCAAATATATATGTCGTCGCAATTTTTTACTCGCGCCTAGGCTGGCTTAGTATTTAGGCCCCTTTAGCCTTTCAACCAGCGCGCCGCATCCAGCGCAAAATAGGTCAATATTCCATCAGCCCCAGCGCGCTTGAAGGATAGCAGTGCTTCCAGTACGCAAGCTTCTTCGTTTAACCAGCCATTTTGTGCGGCGGCTTTGAGCATGGCGTATTCGCCACTGACTTGGTATACAAAGGTTGGGGCTTTGAATTCGTCTTTTACGCGCCGTACGATGTCTAAATAAGGCATGCCGGGCTTGACCATGACCATATCTGCACCTTCTTGTAAGTCAAGGCCGACTTCCCATAGTGCTTCGTCGGAGTTGGCGGGATCCATTTGGTAAGTGTGTTTATTGCCTTTGCCGAGGTTGGCGCTAGAGCCGACGGCATCACGAAACGGGCCGTAGAAGCTAGAGGCGTATTTTGCGGAGTAAGCCATGATGCGGGTGTGGATGTGTTGCTTGGCATCTAATGCTGCGCGAATCGCGCCTATGCGCCCGTCCATCATGTCAGAGGGCGCAACGATGTCAGCGCCAGCCGCTGCATGGCACTGTGCCTGCTTGGTCAGCACAGCGATGGTCTCGTCATTTAGAACATAGCCACTCTCGTCGATCAAACCATCTTGGCCGTGGCTGGTGTAGGGGTCGAGGGCGACATCGGTCATGACGCCTAGTTCTGGAAAGTGTTTTTTAAGTTCGGCAACTACGCGTGGTACGAGGCCGTTTGGATTGTAAGCTTCACTTGCATCTAGGCTTTTTAGGGGGGTATCAATGACCGGAAAAATTGCCATGACGGGAATACCTAGTTTTACGCATTGCTCGGCATCGGCAAGTAATAAGTCCAAAGTCTTGCGCTGAACACCGGGCATAGATTTAACATCTTCAACTTTGTTGCTGCCTTCTAATACGAAAATCGGATAGATAAAGTCTGCTGATGTAAGTATATTTTCGCGCATCATGCTGCGTGAAAATGCGTCATGACGCATGCGGCGCATTCTGCTGTGTGGGTATTGTCCAAGTGTTTGCATAACGATTCCTAAAAAATTTTCAAAAGGTGGGAACTATTTACACATAGGCCAGTCAGAGCATGCGAGCAGCGCAAGCAGCTCCCCGTTTCTCCTCCCTGAGCGGGTGTCTTAACCCCTAATAGTTAAGACTTATGCCCCTGACCTCCCCCTTTGGTTCAGGGGCATTTTTTTGGCGGTTTTCCGGCAACATCATTGCAGCCAGATTGACTGTATTAATTCAAAAAACATTCGCCCGTAGAACTCAAAATAGCTGAGTTCGCGGACTTTGCAAGGTCAGGCGATAAGTAAGCCATGACTCATGCTAATCGCGTGCTTGTGTTTGTGCTTCTGTGGTGTCCGTCTCGTTTTCTGCCAACCAGCTAGCAATAACCGCTTCTGCTTCTTCCATGCCTTGTTTTTTTAAACTTGAAAAAAGCTGCACTGAGCAAAATGGATATTGCTCGTTAATATAAGTTTTTACGTCACGCAGTATTTGGGTGGCCTTTTGGCGGCTGAGTTTGTCCGATTTAGTCAGTAGAATGTGAACTGGCTTACCTGTCACAGAAAACCATTCTAGCATTTGCTCATCCAAAGGCATTAGCGGGTGGCGTGAGTCCATGATGATGACTAGCCCAGACAGGGCCTCGCGGGTTTGTAGATACTGATTGAGTAATTCTTCCCAGTGGCGCTGAATGTCGCGTGGTACTTTTGCGTAACCATAGCCGGGCAAGTCGACTAGAAAATTATTTTCACCAAGCGAGAAGTAATTTAGATGCTGAGTTCGCCCTGGCGTTTTGCTGGTATAAGCTAGACGCACATGATTGGCGAGTGTGTTGATCACACTTGATTTTCCTGCATTTGAGCGTCCAACGAACGCCACCTCTTTGCCGCCATGTAGCGGTAAGTCTTTCATATGGTTGACGGTGGTGAAGAACGCCGCTTGTGAGAAAAGTCCCATTATTTCCAAGCCGCGAAAATTTTATCAGCTGCTGCGATAGTCGCCGCAATATCGGCCTCGTTGTGTGCGGCAGAAACAAAGCCAGCCTCAAAAGCTGATGGTGCGAGATACATACCCTCATCTAACATGGCGTGGAAGAAGCGGTTGAAGGCTTCTTTGTCGCTAGCCATCACCTCGGTGTAGGAAGTTGGTATGTTGGCGCTGAAGTACAGGCCAAACATGCTGCCAATAGATTGGGCGCTAAATGCGATGCCGTGTTTTGCTGCGCTAGCAGTTAAACCTTCAGTCAGTTGTTTAGCTAGCTGCGTCAGGTGTTCGTAGAAATTTTCTGCTTGAACTAATTTAAGTGTGGTCAGGCCAGCAGCTACCGCCACTGGGTTGCCTGACAAAGTGCCTGCCTGATACACGCCACCCAATGGGGCAAGGCATTGCATGATGTCGCGGCGACCACCGAAAGCAGCAGCGGGCAAGCCACCACCCATTACTTTGCCTAATGTAATCAAATCTGGCTGAATGCCAAAATGTCCGTGTGCACCTTGTAGGCCAACTCTAAAGCCCGACATGACTTCGTCCAGAATTAATACCGCACCATGTTTGGTGCATAGTTTACGCATGGCGTCGAGGAATTCGGGCTTAGGCAGAATTAAGTTCATATTGCCAGCTACTGGCTCAACGATAACGGCGGCAATTTCATCACCTATTTCGGCGAAAGCTTTTTCAAGTCCGGCGGTATCGTTGTAATCCAATACGGTTGTTAAGGCGGCGATTTCTTCTGGCACGCCTGAAGAAGTCGGCTGGCCGAAAGTTAGTGCGCCGGAACCCGCTTTTACTAGCAAACCATCAGAGTGTCCGTGGTAACATCCTTCAAATTTAATAATGCGCGAACGGCCTGTGAAGCCACGCGCCAAACGGATCGCAGTCATGGTAGCTTCAGTTCCAGAACTAACTAAACGCACCATTTCCAAGCTGGGCAAAATCTTGCACAGTAATTCTGCGATTTCAAGTTCAGCTGAGGTTGGTGCACCGAACCCCAAACTCTGCGCTGCGGCATCTTGTACGGCTTTAACGACTTCAGGATGGCAGTGTCCGACAATCATCGGCCCCCAAGAATTAACATAATCAATATAACGTTTATCATCTGCATCCCATACGTAAGCACCTTGCCCACGTTTGAAAAACAGAGGCGTGCCGCCCACCGATTTAAATGCGCGTACTGGCGAATTCACACCGCCTGGAATGACGCGCTGAGATTGGTCAAATAACGTTTGATTTTGTGATGTCATGCTGAACCTTGCTAATTAATGTTGAAAATTCTTGCGCGGAAGATTGTATATCTTTCGCATCGAATACGGCTGTAATCACGGCTAGTGCATCTGCTCCTGCCTCTAGCAAAGCCGAGCCATTGTCGGTGCTAATGCCACCAATGGCGACTATAGGCACATCTAGTTCCTGCTGTGCCCAGCTTAATATTTCAGCTTCTGCGCGTACTGCTTTGGGCTTGATGCTGGAAGTATAAAAAGCCCCAAAAGCAATATAGTCCGCCCCCGCCTGCACTGCCTGCTGAGCTAATGACCTGCGATTATAGCAAGACACGCCAATGATTATATTCTGTCCTAATGTTGCTTTTGCTGCATCTATCGAAGCATCGCTTGCGCCTAAATGCACGCCCTCAGCATTGACTGCTTTTGCGAGTTGTATGTCGTCGTTAATGATGAGGGGCGTTGAAAATTGCTGCGTAAGCTGATGTAAAGCCCTAGCCTGATCTGCGCGGAGTTGAGAGCTGGCAGTTTTGTTACGATATTGCACTAAACTCGCGCCACCTTGCAGAGCTAAGCATACGCACCGTAGTAGTTCGTCGGTATCGTTAAAGTCCGGCGTAACAGCGTACAGGCCACTAATGACGGGTTTCTGACTCATCCTCTTCTTCGTCGCGCGCCCAAAATAGTCGATCTGGTATGTGTTGCCCCATGCCGGGGCGAAAGCCGTATTTCAAGGCCTCCCACGTATATTCCTGAGCTTCACGCACCGCTTCTTCCATTGGTAGACCATTAGCGAGTAAAGCGGCAATAGCAGATGCCAGCGTGCATCCCGAGCCGTGATAAATGCCTGTTAAGCGTGGCCAGTTATCACTGCGCACCATGCCGCGCTCGCCATAAAGAGTATTAATGACTTTGGGCGTATGCTCGTGTGTGCCTGTTATTAGCACGTATTCGCAACCTAATTGAGCAATGCGCTGCGCGCAATCCGGCAGACTTGGATCATCTTGCTCATTGTCTTCATCAACGACTAAGCGGCGCGCTTCCATGCTGTTAGGCGTGAGAATAGTGGTTTGAGGTAGCAATAGTTCACGCAAGGCATACACCATGTCCTCGTTAGCGAGTTCATCTCCGCGACCTGAAGCTAAGACGGGATCAAACACTAGAGGGATTTCAGGATAGTCTGAAATGATTTCAGCAATTGCGGTCACATTTTCTACACTGCCCAGCAAGCCGATTTTAAAGGCGGCAACAGGCATGTCTTCTAACACCGTGCGGGCCTGATCGATCACCCATTCGGCATCCATTGGCTGCACATCATCTACACCACTGGTATCTTGTACGGTAATTGCGGTCACGACAGATAAGGGATGACAACCCATGCTGGCAATGGTCAAAATATCGGCTTGCAAGCCAGCGCCACCGCTCGGGTCAGTTGCCGCGAAGGTCATGACAATAGGTGGGGTATCAGACATATGGCAAGGAGTTAAATGTTGTAACAGGCTTAATTTTTACTGAAACTGCTCTCAAGCCCACAGCGGACTTGAAAGCTATCCGAAACAAAATAGTTGCAGGATAAAGAATTAATCTTTGCTTAATTCGCAAGGTGAATCCATAACCGTACCAGCGCCGTAGCCGACCAGCGTGATTGCGATGAACATCAAAATAATTCCACCCGCATTAACGCCAACAGCGAAGGCAGTAAAATTCAAGGCTGCGCCAACGATTATCATAGTAACGCCACGTTTCGTATTTTTTTCCATGTTTAATTCCCCTAAGCTTTAATAATTTTAACGACGCAGACATGTACTTTATGACTAAACCGCTATTTTTGCAATTATGTTGTTGGTTTTGTTCTTTGAGTCGCTAGCCAATTAGCGATACGAGCATAGTCCAGATGGCCTAGGTTTTCTGCTCGTAACTGAGCATTTATTTCCAATTGTACAAAATCTGCTTCCGCGAGATGAGCGCGCAAAGTATTGCGTAGTGTTTTTCGGCGCTGACTGAATGCGGCCATCACCACCTCGGCAAAAATTGCCTCATCCTGTACGTAAATGTCTTTTTTTGGCATTGGAATGATGCGAACTATTGCCGAATTCACTTTGGGTGCAGGATGGAATGAGTCGGGGGGCACATCTATCAATTTTTCCATGTGAAAACGGTATTGCAACATTACCGATAAACGACCATATTCGGGGGTAGATGGTTCTGCAACCATGCGTTCTACGACTTCGTTTTGCAACATGAAATGCATGTCGGAGATATGTGTAGCAAAGTCGGCAAAATGAAACAGCAAAGGTGAGGAAATATTGTACGGTAAGTTGCCAACAACGCGTAATGGCGCTGCCAGCGTGGCAAAATTAAACTTCAGCGCATCGCCTTCGTGAATAACAATTTTTTCTTGTGGGTAGTCGGTTTTCAAGCGGGCGATGATGTCGCGATCAATTTCAACTACGTGTAGCGTATTCAAATGGCTCAGCAGGGGGCGGGTTAATGCGCCTAAGCCGGGGCCGATTTCCACCATGTTGTCGTCCGCTTTGGGACGGATGCTGCGAATAATGTCAGCAATGATGTTGTGATCTACGAGGAAATTCTGTCCGAATTTTTTTTTGGCCTTATGCATGGAAAGATGATTTATCCGTATTTGTTGTTGGGCTGGGCATAGTGTATTTCTTCGGAGTGTCAGTGCTGAAATTTTTTACACATGCTGCCATCTGTGCGGCAAGCTTAATAGCTTCTAACAAACTGCCGATATGGGCTTTGTTGGTGCCGGCCAATTCAAGCGCCGTGCCGTGGTCGACAGAGGTGCGAATGATGGGTAAGCCGAACGTGATGTTCACCCCTTCGCCAAAGCTAGCGTGCTTTAATACAGGTAAGCCCTGATCATGATACATCGCTAGCACAGCATCACATTCGCGCAATCTGTGTGCGGCAAATAAGGTATCGGCAGGTAAAGGCTGGCTGACATTTATGCCCTCGGCACGGAGTTTGTCCAAGACAGGGATCATTATTTCAATTTCTTCGCGACCGAGATGTCCGTCTTCGCCGGCATGGGGATTTAATCCGGCAACCAGGATGCGGGGCTGAGCGATGCCGAAATATTGCTGTAGATCGTGTTGAATAATGCGTATTACACTTTCTAGTAGTGGGCTGGAAATAGCTGGCACCACCTCGCGCAATGGTAGGTGCGTCGTCGCCAATGCTACGCGCATTCCGCCGCCAGCCAACATCATTACTACTTGGGGTGTGTGCGTCAGTTCAGCCAAAAATTCCGTATGTCCGGTAAAAGGGATGCCAGCGTCGTTGATGACCCCTTTATGCACCGGAGCCGTTACCATGCCCGCAAACTCACCTGAAGCGCAGCCTTGAGCGGCGCGGCGCAAAGTATCCAATACATATTGGGCATTTTTTGAATTGAGCTTGCCCGCTTGAGCTGGTTCTGCCAAGGGCAAGTGTAATATGCTTAAGCTGCCGGGCGTTTTAGGTTGTCCTTCGACATAGTCATGCAGCGATACGCTAAGGCCCAGTTGGGCCGCACGCGTTTGCAACATGAATTTGTCAGCAATGATTACCAGATTTTGCTCATGTTGGTTCAATTGCAGGCACAGATCTGGGCCTATTCCCGCAGGTTCGCCAGATGTAATGAGCAGCGGAGCTGTCGTTTGACTCACCTTTCAGTGTGATACTCAATGAAAGCACGATCTCGTAACTGACGCTGCCAATCTTGAAACGCAGCATCGGATCTGAAAGCGTGAATCGCCTCACGTGCTTTTTGTTTTTTCTGCTCATCGCTCACATCGGTGTTTCGTCGTGCTAAGACTTGAATCAAATGCCATCCAAAACCTGTCTGTACCAATCCGCTAACCTGATTGATTTTTAGTGCATCCATGGCCTTTTCAAATTTTGCTACTGTCGCACCAGGTGAAAGCCAACCCAAGTCCCCACCTTGCGGCGCACTTCCATCTTCAGAATATAGCTTTGCCTGAGCTGCAAAATCCGCTCCTTTGTCAATCCTTCGCTTGATTGCTAATAAACGATTTTTTGCTTCACTCTCTGGAACTAGCTCACTGGTTTTAATCAATATATGACGTGCATGGGTTTGTGTGATGACAATAGGTGCATCTTTGCTGCGCTTACTTATTAACTTAATAATATGGAAGCCGTTCGGACCTCGCAGAATTTCACTTACCTCTCCGGGTTTCATTTTTTGAATTGCTTCAGCAAAAATACTCGGAATACGGTCGGCTGAACGCCAGCCCAAGTCACCCCCCTTCAGGGCATCACTCGCATCGGAATAACCAGCGGCAACTTGCGCAAAAGGCGCTCCGCCGCGTAATTTTTTTAATGCTTGCTCAGCTTTTGACTTGTAGTGTTGAATTTTTTCGGCACTAGCTTGTTCTGGGACAACTACCATAATGTGAGCTAGTTGAAACTCCTCTCCCTTATTGGGTAGCTCCGCCTGAGTTTTTAGGTAATTTTGGATTTCATTTTCACTAATTATAAGCTTGCTATCCACTTCACGTTGGCGTATTCGTACCGTCAATATTTCGGTACGAATTTCTTCCCTGAACTTTTTAAAATCTATGCCTTCTTTTTCCAGTTTGCGACGGAAATTAGCTAAGGAAGAAAATTTGTTTTTTTGCGCAATTCTTGTTAGCGCTTTGTCCAGTTGCTCCTCATCAATCCGTAAGCCGGTTTCCTTGGCGAATTGCTTTTGTAGTAGATTGCCGATCATGCGTTCCAATAGTTGCTTTTTAAGCACCTTGGTGTCGGGCAAAAGTGTCCCTTGTTTCTTCAATTGAGAGACCGCGACTGCAAGCCGTACGTCCAATTCGTGTTGCGTGATGACATCGTCATTCACAACTACTATGATTCGATCTATAAGCTGTGCTTGCTTGGCAGGCGCTGCGGCCAAAGCTGGGGACATCATGGCAACCAACAACCACACAAAAATTGCGCCTATCTTCTTGCTCAACATTATTTTTTTCATCCTATAAAATTACTATTCTCAATTTCAGCGAGTTGCTTTTTAGCGCCCATTTTGCTTCGAATATCCTGGTATTTCCGTACGTAATATTTTTAATGGATCAGCGCCAACCGCGACGAGATCATTCAGTTCCAGTTGTACAATTATAGAGGTGGCAACAAGCTTTCCCGGTATCGGAAATTGTTGCGCTACTACGCGTAGTGCCCAGCATGACTCATTGTACTCAAGCCCAACCATTTTTTCTAAAACCCTTTGTTCCAGCCATGAATACGTCCAGCGTGAAACTACATCCCAGTGCCAGAATAAAGGCCATTGTGTGGAAATGTCAGCTTGTCGGAAATCATTGGCCGGAATGTCGCCAAGACGGGCATAGCGATACCCTAGATTTAACACCTTGCCCGTTTCTGGGCTGTACCTGCTATTGATATTATAGGACAGTACATGTTTGGTATTGGGGTCATATTGGTACAAGCTGTCCAATGTCAGCGAATTTGTTGCTTGCCCTCCCACAGATAGCAATATATCGGACTGGGTATTCGCAGAAGGTGCGACTAAGTTCACCATTGGTGCTTGGTAGCTAAACCTTTGGCCTGCTGCTACGCGCAAGCGCTCAACTCCTCCATCGTTATCAAATAATCGGCTAGTCAATGCGATTGTTAGCATATTTGCATCGCCAACACGGTCATTGCCATAAAAACGATTTTCTGTAAACATCTGCGCAAAGCTAAACGCGGCTTGTGATGTGTCATAAAGCGGCAACAGGCTTTGGTCTTGATAGGGAATTTTGACGTAATAAGCTCGCGGCTCAAGGGTTTGTACATATTCTTTGTTTTTTAATTTCAAATCGCGCTCGAATGTCATGCCTCCATCTAGGCTAAAAATAGGGAGTGTTCTTGAGGCATCTGGAATGTGGGAGTTGTTATTCGCACCCATTACATACTGTGTACTGTGTATTCCCAATTTGGGCTTCAAATAATATCCAGAGTCATTTAGTAGGGAATAGGTTATAGATGGATAGAGCACCAAGCGCTGACCACTAGCTTGAGTAGGGTGCAAAAAATCTACGTATTCACTTGTTAAATCAATAACTGTGGGATGAAGTATAACTCCGCTTATATGCGGGGTCGCGTCACTTGTAGGATTTAGATTTGCTATATCCTCAAAATTGTCATTTAGTATTTTTTGCCCTACTAATGTGATTTGCGGCATTCGCTGATACGGAATGGCAACAGGTGCTAGCGGATCCTGTAAAGTTTGATATGACTGGGCGCGCATTAATGCAGACCAGCCAGTTCCAGCATAAGTCAGCGTGCCTTCATTCAATAACTGGGTTTGTGTGCTGGCAATAGAGGTGTTCGATAAATCTCTGAAATAGGCATCATCTGAAACTCGATTGAGTTGAACTGAGGCAACGAGCTGCTTAGTAATATTCTGTGCGTGAGAAAGTGATGTACGGACCCGAGTTATATTTGAAATATGGTCATTTTGTAATACATCGTAATGAACTTCACCCGTATAACTACTTCCCAAGTAGCGAAATTCGTTATTGAGTTGCATACCACGTTTATCCATCACCCGTGGCGATATCGTCGCATCGTAATTAGGGGCGATATTTAAATAATAGGGCAGAGTAATTTCATCACCTCCAGAAGAAGTGAACCCCCAACTGGGCGCTAAAAAACCTGACTTCCTCCCATCCAGAGGGAAATCCATCCACGGCGTATAGAGGAAGGGTACGCCCATAAATTCAATTCTACTGTTATAGGCCGTTCCAATTTTGGTTTTTCGGTCTATTTCCAGTGTTGACATTTTCACCATCCAGTCATCATTTTCCGCTGGACAAGTCGTATACGTGGCGTTGTCGTACTCATAGTATAGCTTGCCACTGCTACGCATCATTGTCGCAGAACCACGTGCTTTATTCGGATGCATTTCAAATACAGGTTGGTGCATTTCGCTAATATTGGTAGTCGTGTTCATTTTTAAATCTGGGCCCGACACTGCTCCGTCCGGCTGTTCTATGCGCACCGAGCCATGCGCTGATAGATCTCCAGTTTTTTGATTGTAGATAATATGGTCGGCAAATATTTTTTGCTTTCCTTGCTGTAAAACCACGTCGCCCTGAGCTTCTGTTCCCGCATTTTTTGTGCCCTTTATTTCTTGTGCATCAATATAGATTGTTTGATTGGACGCAGTGACGGGCTTAACTTCACTGGCTGCGCCGAGGATACTTGCAGGCGATAGCGACTCGGCCGCATTACAATGCAGCGAAATCAGGACGAGTCCGAGAAGGGAAACAGGGTAAAAACAAAAACGCATGATGCAGGGCAGATAAATTAAGATGATAAAATCTCACAAAAACACTATTAAGGCAAACTCATGCAACGTAAAGAGCAGTTAAGCAAGTGGCTTTCTAGCCTTTTCCCCAATGAAATCTTCACTATTGCGCCTGCCTCTGCGGATGCGAGCTTCCGCCGTTATTTTCGCGCGACTTTCTCTGATCGCGCGTTTATAGTGATGGATGCACCACCTCAGCAAGAAAATTGTAAGCCTTTCTTGCATGTTGGACAGTTGTTCAAGAATGCGGGTGTGCATGTGCCAGAAGTCTATGTGCAAGACCTCGAACAAGGTTTTTTGTTACTGTCAGATCTGGGCAATAGTACTTATTTACCCGCACTCAATGCGGATAATGTGGTGCAATTATACAGCGCCGCGACTGATGCTCTCATTAAGATACAACTCGCGTCTAAGCCAAATGAATTGCCTGTTTACGACGAAGCGCTGTTACGCCGTGAGTTGAATTTATTCCCTGAGTGGTATATCGCGAAACATCTTGGCGTAACGCTTTCTGATAAACAAACCGCCAAGCTGGAAGAAGTGCTTGTTCGCATAATTGCTAATAATCTTGCTCAGCCTTGTGTTTATGTTCATCGTGACTACCATTCTCGAAATCTCATGTTGAGTGAACCGAACCCCGGTATTGTTGATTTTCAAGATGCGGTCTATGGGCCTATCACTTATGACCTTGCTTCGCTGTTTAAGGATGCATACATCTGTTGGGAAGAAGAAGAAATCATGGACTGGCTCATTCGCTATTGGGACAAAGCGCGTAAAGCTGGACTGCCTGTGCGCGAAGATTTTGGTGAGTTTTATCGGGACTACGAAATGATGGGAGTGCAACGTCACCTCAAGATACTCGGCATTTTTGCACGTCTATCTCATCGAGATGGCAAAGATGCGTACTTGAATGACATGCCGCTGGTCATGCATTATCTGCGTCGCGCCTGTGCGCGCTACATAGATCTCAAACCGCTGCATAATTTGTTTCTAGAGTTGGCACCGCAAGAAGTACAAGATGGTTATACATTTTAATGATGAATATTTCTCTGCTTCGCACTTGTGGTGATGGAGAAAATGTGAAAAAAATAATTTTATGCGCGTAATGATTCTCGCCGCAGGGCGCGGTGAACGTATGAGTCCACTGACTGACCATACACCTAAGCCTTTATTATTTGTCGGTGGGAAACCACTTATTGTGTGGCATATTGAGCGATTGGTGAGCGCTGGCATTACTGATCTCGTCATCAACCATGCTCATCTGGGTATGCAAATAGAGCAAGCTTTGGGAGATGGTAAACAATTTGGAGCTTCTATCCAGTATTCCGACGAAGGGGCGGCTCTGGAGACGGCTGGCGGCATTGCTTTTGCCTTGCCGCTGTTGGGCGACAAGCCATTTTCTGTTGTCAACGGTGACGTATATTGTGATTACGACTTTACACGCTTAGCCACACTTGCCATGCAATTGCAGCATAGTGAGGACAATATACATCTGCTGTTGGCGGACAATCCTATTCAGCATCCCAAGGGGGATTTCGTATTGTTAAACGAGCGAGTGATTCCCGAGGCTCAAATGCCTAGCCCTGACTATCCTCAGCTAACGTTTAGCGGCATTGGCATTTATAAGCCTGCTGTATTTGCTGATGTCGTACCTGGCAAGGCTGTGCCGCTAGCTCCCTTGCTACGTGAACAGATTGCTAAAGGCAAAGTCAGCGGAGAGCGCCATCAGGGCGTTTGGTTTGATGTCGGCACCCCGCAACGCCTGAATGAACTCGACAAGATGCTGCGCACGTCGCAAAATGCTCCCTATGAATGATATTTCTTACTACGCGGAACGCCGCCAACGCTTACAAAGCAAAATGCAGCATGGCATTGCTATTATCCCAACTTCAGCAGAAGTGGTTCGCAATGCTGATGCTCATTATGATTATCGACATGACAGCCATTTTTATTACTTAACTGGTTTTGCTGAGCCGGAAGCGGTGTTGGTGTTGATCGCTGGCGGTAAGCCACAAAGTATTTTGTTTTGCCGTGAAAAAAATGCTGAGCGTGAGGTTTGGGATGGATTTCGTTTTGGCCCCGATGCGGCACGCGAAAGATTTAATTTTGATGCCGCTTATTCCATTTCTCAGATGGATGAGAAGCTGAATGAGTTATTGGGGAATCAGCTTAGCTTGTTTTATCCCATTGGCGCAGACCTAGGCTGGGATGCCCGCATCATCAAATTGCGTGAATCAGTCAAAGCTCAATCTCGTAGTGGCGTTGCCGCACCAAATACAATGCGTGATGTGCGTGAACTACTCAACGAAATGCGTTTAATTAAGGATGTGCACGAGATCGCTCTGATGCGACGTGCGGCCGAAATTTCCTGTGGCGCACATCATCGTGCTATGCATTTTGCCTCTCCGGGGCAGTTTGAATACGAAGTAGAAGCCGAATTTTTGCATGAGTTTTGTAGGCATGGTGCGCGGCAAGCGGCTTACACCAGTATTGTCGCGGGAGGGGGCAATGCTTGTACTCTGCATTATGTTGGCAACAATGCGCGTCTTAAGGATGGTGATCTCTTGCTGATTGATGCGGGTTGTGAATTTCACAGCTATGCTGCTGATATTACCCGTACTTTTCCGGTCAATGGTAAATTTACTGGCGCACAAAAAGATGTGTACGAAATTGTGCTTGCAGCCCAAGCTGCGGCTATCGCGCTTGCACTGCCAGGTGTGTCGTGGAATGACCCGCATGAGGCTGCGCTACGCGTACTTGCTCAGGGTTTCATTGACCTCAAGCTCTGCTGTGGATCGCTTGATGCGGTGCTTGAAACAGAAACCTATAAGCAGTTCTATATGCACCGTACTGGGCATTGGTTAGGTATGGATGTACATGATGTTGGTGAATATAAAATAGATGCTCAATGGCGCACTCTGCAAGCAGGCATGACACTTACGGTTGAGCCGGGATGTTACATTCGCCCTGCTGATAATGTAGCGCCTGAACTTTGGAATATTGGTATTCGTATTGAAGATGATTTATTAATTACTGCCGCAGGACATGAAGTGCTTACACAGGCTGCCTCTAAGACAGTTGTTGAAATTGAAGAGTTGATGCGAAGATGAGGACTTTAGTCAGTCAATTCACCGCTCACCGCCCACCGCTCTGGTTTGCTTTGGGGGGGCTATGAATCACTGCGATATCGCAATCATTGGTGGTGGCCCTGTCGGTAGTGCCTTGGCTATGGCTTTGCGTGACAGTGGCCTGAATATTGTTGTACTGGAAGCTCGCAAGGCAGAAGAGCAAAGCGCTGACCCCCGCGCATTGGCCTTGTCATATGGTAGTCGCTTATTGCTCGATAAACTCGGCGTCTGGAAAAGCATTGATCATGTGTCTGGCATAAAAACTATTCGTGTTTCTCAAAAAGACAGTTTAGCTCAAACTTGGCTTCAGGCGGATGAGTTAAATGTCGCTGATTTGGGTTATGTGCTGCCTTATCCTGCGCTGCAAAAGTCCTTGCATCAAGCATTGCTACTTACTGATGCGACTTATTTAGAATGTGCATTGGTGAATCGTCTGGATAATTTTGTCGATAGTGTGCAGCTCAGCTATCAACATGAGGGTGTTGAGCAGCTACTTAGTGCACGCCTAGCTGTGGTAGCGGATGGTGGAAAACTGCTTGAAACAAGTCACCCGCCTAAAGTGATTGATTACGGGCAAAGTGCGGTGATCGCGCATGTTAGCTGTACACACCCGTTAAGTAACACTGCATTTGAGCATTTTACTGCGCAGGGGCCTTTTGCATTGCTGCCCTATAAAGATGGCTATGAGATTGTATGGACTGCGTCTCATGAGCAAGCTCAAAGCATGCTGCAATGGGATGATGCAACATTTTTGGCTGAGATTTCCCGCCACTTTGGTGACACTGTTGGTGAATTTACGACTGTCGGCAAACGTAGCAGCTTTCCTTTGCGTCTGAAACGTGCGCCCGATACAACTTTTCCACACACTGTTCTGATTGGCAACGCCGCACAAACTTTGCATCCGGTAGCCGGACAGGGTTTCAATATGGGATTGCGTGATGTTTGGGAGCTTGCTCGCCTGATTTTGCGTACTGAAACTGAGATGCTAGGTTCTGTCAGCATGTTAGCGAACTACCGCAAGTCACGCTTTCTTGACCGCAATGCCGGCATCCGCTTTACCAATGGTCTCGTGCGCGTGTTTTCCAATGATTTGCCCATGCTGAACAAGGGACGAGGTTTGGCGCTATCCATCTTGAACCGTATCCCACTAGCAAAACGCTTTGTTGCAAAACGTATGATGTATGGGGCAAATGGCTAGTTCGAGTTTGCATTGCTAACAGTACTTACAAATCTCACCACAGAGACACAGAGAAAAGCTAAATCTAAAAACTGCAGTAGTTCAGTCCGCAGATTTCACAGATTAGCGCAGATTTGTGGCTATGCGCATTCGCACCTTATGGGTGACTCATTAGCTGGGCATTATTGGTTTTTAATCGGCGAAAATCTGCGTAATCTGCGGATAAAAGCTTTTCCTAGAATCAACGCTAAAATTTCACCACAGAGACACAGAGACACAGAGGCAAGTTAAACATTAAACTTTCAATCGTGGCTGTGACTAGCTGTCGAGTGAATCAGCAACGCGGGGGATGCTATTGTTTTTTCTCCATGCTCTCGGCTCATCTGCGTGTAACTGCGCTTTAGCGGGCAAACAAAAAGGCGACCGGACGAAGGTCGCCTTTTTGTTTCAAGCGGCGTCGAAATTACTTAACGATCGCGTTTAGCTCGCCTTTGATATAACGCATTGCCATTGTATCCAAGGCGATAGGCTGGATCTTGCCTGCTTGGCCTGCGCTACCAAATGCTTCGTAACGTGATTTGCAAATATCCTTCATTGCAATAGTCGTTTCAGCCAAGAACTTACGTGGATCAAAGTTCTTACGGTTGTTCGCTAGGTAGCGACGTGTCGCGCCTGTTGAAGCCATACGCAAGTCAGTGTCGATATTAACTTTACGCACGCCGTGCTTGATGCCTTCAATGATTTCCTCTACGGGTACGCCGTAAGTTTGAGGCATTTCGCCACCGAACTCATTGATGATCGCCAACCACTCTTGAGGCACGGAAGAAGAGCCGTGCATTACCAGGTGAGTGTTAGGAATGCGAGCGTGAATTTCTTTAATACGGCTGATTGCCAAAGTGTCACCTGTAGGTGGCTTGGTAAACTTATACGCGCCGTGTGAGGTGCCGATAGCGATAGCTAGCGCATCCACTTGGGTCAATTTAACGAATTCCGCAGCTTCATCTGGATCGGTCAATAGTTGATCGTGGCTCAAAACACCTTCAGCACCATGACCATCTTCCTTTTCACCTGCACCGGACTCAAGAGAGCCTAGGCAACCCAATTCGCCTTCAACCGACACGCCGACTGCATGCGACATTTCAACTACGTTGCGGGTGACATTCACATTGTATTCAAAACTTGCAGGTGTCTTGCCATCAGTCATCAGTGAGCCGTCCATCATTACGCTGGAAAAACCGGACTTGATAGCGTTGATACAGACAGCAGGTGATGCGCCGTGATCTTGGTGCATCACAACTGGGATGTGCGGATACATTTCTACTGCAGCCTCGATCAGGTGACGCAGGAAGGGTTCGCCTGCGTATTTACGCGCACCGGCAGAACCTTGCATGATGACGGGGCTGTTGCATTCATCAGCCGCTTCCATAATTGCTTTAACCTGCTCCAGATTGTTGACGTTAAATGCTGGTAAGCCATAGCTATGCTCAGCGGCATGGTCGAGTAGTTGACGTAACGATACGAGTGCCATTTTCTTTCTCCTTACTAATTAATCAAAATTATTCGATAACTACTTGCACCTCGTGTTGAGGCGCATTTATTACTTGCGATGATCGCCGATGCGCACGATTTTCAGTGTGTTGGTATGACCACTTTCTCCAATTGCCTCACCTATCGTCATTACGATCAGATCACCATCATTTACAACCCCTCGTTTCAGCAAGGTGTTTTCGGCATCTATCAATGTTGCGCGAGGGTCTTGTGATGAGGGCTCAAACGCTATGGGGTGAACGCCGCTAAATAAAGTTACCTTGCTTAAGGTTCCTTCGGTAGGTGTTAATGCGAAGATCGGGACCCCTGCATTCAAACGCGACATCCACAAGGCGGTGGAACCGGACTGCGTTAAAGCAATGATTGCTTTTACCTTGAAGTGTGATGCGGCATACAAGGCTGACATGGCGATTGATTGATCTATGCGATTGAACTTGTTGTGCTCAAGGCGATGATCTACTTCACTGCCTTCCAGTTCTTTCTCGGCCTGCTTACAAATACGTACCATGGCATCAATAGTTTCAACCGGATAGTCTCCGACTGCTGTCTCTGCTGACAACATTACTGCATCGGTGCCATCCAATACTGCGTTGGCAACGTCTGACACTTCTGCACGTGTTGGAATCGGATTGGTAATCATGGATTCCATCATTTGCGTAGCGGTAATCACCAACTTGTTGTGTGCTCGTGCCATTTTAATCATTTTCTTCTGCAAACCAGGCACGGCAGCATCACCTACTTCTACCGACAAATCACCACGCGCTACCATGATTGCATCAGATGCTTCGATAATTTCAGACAGTACTGGAATTGCTTCAGCACGTTCAATCTTGGCCATCAACAAGCTTTTACCACCCGCCGCGTGCATCAAATCACGAGCCAGATGCATGTCATCAGCCGAACGAGGGAAGGAAATCGCTAAATAGTCAGCACGAATCAGTGCTGCAGTTTTGATGTCTTCCTTATCCTTGTCGGTCAGTGCGGGTGCAGTCAGTCCGCCGCCTTTACGATTTATGCCCTTGTTGTTTGACAATACGCCACCGCGCACTACTACACATATAACTTGAGAGCCTTTGACTTCGGTTACTGTAAACTCAAGCATCCCGTCATTCAGCAACAGCACATCGCCTTTGACTACATCATTAGGTAGTTCTTTGTAGTCTAGGCCGACGCATTCCTGAGTGCCTAGGGCATTCCATTCAGCATCCAATACAAATACGTCACTAGGATTCAAAATGATCTTGTCATTTTCAAACTTGCGTACCCGAATTTTCGGACCCTGCAAGTCGGCAAGAATGCCCACAGTTCGTCCGGCGGCGGTGGCGGCGGCGCGCACGATTTCAGCACGTTTTACATGGTCTTGCGCACTGCCGTGCGAAAAATTCATACGCACGACATCTACACCGGCGCGAATAATCGCCTCTAATGACTTTTGATCGTTAGTCGCCGGACCTAAGGTTGCAACAATTTTTGTTCTACGCAGCATGATTTCCTAATAGTTATTGTTGTGCAGCACGTTGTTCCAGAATATCAACTGCTGGTAAGGTTTTTCCTTCGAGGAATTCTAGGAACGCGCCTCCAGCGGTCGAGATATACGATACTTTATTGAAAATGTCGTATTTCTGAATTGCTGCGATTGTATCGCCACCGCCAGCCAAGGTGAATGCCTTGGTTTCAGCGATAGCTTTTGCGATAGTTTTAGTGCCTTCGCCGAACTGGTCGAATTCAAAAACCCCAACTGGGCCATTCCATACGACGGTTCCCGCCTTCATGATAATGTCGGCAAGCTCTTGTGCAGATTTCGGACCAATGTCAAAGATCATTTCGTCGTCAGCCACATCAGAAGCATCTTTCAGTATTGCCACTTCGTTTGCATCGAATTTTTTACCAACTACCACGTCAGTAGCAATTGGAATTGTTGCACCACGAGCCGTCATTTTGGCCATCAATGCTTGTGCTGTTGGCACTAAGTCATCTTCGCATAGTGACTTGCCGACATTCTTGCCGACAGCCTTGAGGAAAGTATTGGCGATACCGCCACCCACTACGAGCTGTTCGCATTTCTCTGACAAAGATTCCAATACGGTTAACTTGGTGGAGACTTTTGAACCACCAACGATAGCAACCATCGGGCGCGCTGGGTTGAGCAAGGCCTTAGTCAACGCTTCTAACTCTTGTGTGAGCAAAATACCTGCGGCGGCAACTGGGGCAAACTTTGCAACGCCGTGTGTTGATGCTTCAGCGCGGTGTGCTGTACCGAATGCATCCATCACAAACACATCGCATAGCGCTGCGTATTTCTTGGAGGTCTCATCAAGACTCTTCTTCTCGCCTTTGTTGAAGCGGCAGTTTTCCAATAGTACTAATTCACCTTCGGCAACTTCAAAGCCACCATCAAGCCAATCCTTGATAAGACGCACAGTCTTGCCCAGTTTGGCAGAGATGACATCAGCGACTGGCTGGAGTGAATTCTCTTCCGAATACACGCCTTCTTCAGGGCGTCCGAGATGAGATGTCACCATAACGCGTGCGCCCGCTGCTAGCGCAGCATTGATAGTTGCCATAGATGCAGTAATACGTGCATCAGAAGTTACTTTGCCATCTTTAACTGGTACATTGAGATCAGAACGTATCAGTACGCGCTTACCTTGTAGCGCTAGATCGGTCATTTTAATTACAGACATGTTTTTTCCTTTGACGACTAAAAAGGGCTAGCATAGCCAGCCCTCGTTACTTTGGATTACTTAGCGATGTGACGAACCATACGCATTAAGTTGCATGTGTAACCGTATTCGTTGTCATACCAAGCTACTACCTTAACAAAGGTTGGGTCGAGCTGAATACCTGCCTCAGCGTCAAATACTGATGGTGCTGTATAGCCACGGAAATCAGTAGAAACTACTTTTTCGTCAGTGAAGCCCAGCACGCCTTTCAATGGGCCGCTTTCGGAAGCAGACTTCATTGCAGCAACGATTGCAGCGTAGGTGGTTTCTTTGTTTAGCTCAACGGTTAAGTCAACCACGGATACATCAGAAGTTGGTACACGGAAAGCCATACCTGTGAGTTTCTTGTTCAACTCAGGGATAACAATACCAACTGCCTTGGCTGCGCCAGTAGAAGAAGGAATGATGTTTTCCAGAATGCCGCGACCACCACGCCAATCTTTGTTAGATGGGCCGTCAACGGTTTTTTGTGTTGCTGTCGCCGCGTGTACAGTTGTCATCAAGCCACGCTTGATACCAAATGTGTCATTCAATACCTTAGCAACTGGTGCCAAAGCATTGGTGGTGCAGGAAGCAGCAGAAACAATTGCCTCGCCTTGGTATTTGTCGTGATTCACGCCATATACAAACATTGGTGTGTCATCTTTGCTTGGAGCAGATTGAATTACTTTCTTTGCGCCTGCGTCGATGTGTTTCTGGCAAGTATCCTTAGTCAGGAAGAATCCTGTACATTCGATTACGATGTCTACACCAGCTTCATTCCACTTCAAATTTGCAGGATCTCTTTCTGCAGTCAGGCGAATGTTTTTGCCATTTACAACTAGATTGCTTCCATCCACAGCAACTTCACCGTTAAAGCGTCCATGTACAGAATCATACTTCAGCATGTATGCCAGATAGTCCGGCTCAAGCAAATCATTAATGGCTACGACCTCGATTTCAGGAAAATCCTTACTTGCAGCGCGAAACACCATGCGCCCGATACGACCGAATCCGTTGATACCTACTTTAATTGCCATTTTTCTCTCCTGATAACTAATTAAAAACTTTTGCGCACCGATCTATTTTTATAAAGAAAATTGTGAAGAAAGTTTGCTTGTTTCCCCACAATTTATTTCTCCATGGGTGCTTATGCGATTACTTTTTTCATTGTGTTAACAATGTTCTCTACAGTAAAGCCAAAGTGCTTGAACAGTTCCGGTGCCGGAGCAGATTCGCCGAAGCAATCCATGCCAATCACAGCGCCTTCGAGTCCAACGTATTTGTACCAAAGACCGGTCACACCAGCTTCAACAGCAACGCGCTTAACGCCTTTTGGCAATACGCTATCTTGGTATGCTTGATCTTGACGGTCGAACACATTAGTTGAAGGCATAGACACTACGCGCACGTTAATGCCTTCGGCTCCCAATGCAGTTTGTGCTTGCATAGCCAAATCAACCTCTGAACCAGTCGCGATGATAATGCCTTGCGCTTTACCGCCTGCCGCTTCAGACAGCACGTAGCCACCTTTGCGAATATTGGCGATCTGCGTTGCATCACGCGTTTGGAATGCTAGATTCTGACGGCTGAAAATCAAAGAAGATGGGCCATCTTTGCGCTCTACCGCATTAATCCAAGATGACATTGACTCAACGGTGTCACAAGGACGCCATGTGTCCATGTTTGGAATAAAGCGCAGCGTTGTGGTTTGCTCGACTGGTTGGTGAGTCGGCCCATCTTCGCCCAGACCGATAGAGTCATGAGTGAATACATAGATCACACGTTGCTTCATCAATGCAGACATACGCAAAGCATTGCGGGCATATTCAGAGAACATCAAGAAAGTGCCACCGAAAGGCATAAGTCCACCGTGCAGTGCCATACCATTCATGATGTGAGACATGCCGAATTCACGCACGCCATAGCTGATGTAGTTGCCAGGCTCTTTGCCATGCACATGCTTAGCACCAACCCAGTTTGTCAGGTTAGAGCCAGTCAAGTCAGCAGAACCGCCCAAGAATTCTGGTAGCGCAGGAACTAGTGCATTGATTGCATTTTGTGAAGCTTTACGAGTAGCAATTGTTTCTGCCTTGGCATTGGTTTGCTCAAGCGCTGCGGCAGCGAATTCAGTCCAATTTTCTGGTAGATCGCCGTTCGTGCGACGTAGAAATTCTGCTGACTCTTTAGGAAATGCTTTGGTGTACTCGGCAAATTTATTATTCCAGAGTGTTTCCAAATCTTGACCCTTGGCTTTAGCATCCCATGCTTGATAAACGTGCTCAGGAATTTCAAACGGAGGGTAATTCCAATCAATACGTGCGCGTGTTGCTGCGATTTCAACATCGCCCAGTGCCGCACCGTGCACATCGTGGGTGCCTTCTTTGTTCGGTGAGCCAGCACCAATCACTGTCTTGCAGCAAATCAATGTAGGCTTGTCAATTACTGCTTTAGCAGCTTCGATTGCGGCATTGATTGCATCTGAATCGTGACCTTCAACGTCAGCGATAACATGCCAGCCGTAAGCCTCGAAGCGTTTAGGTGTATTGTCTGTGAACCAACCGCCAACATGACCGTCGATAGAAATATCGTTGTCGTCCCAGAATGCAGTTAGCTTGCCCAGACCCCATGTGCCAGCAAGTGCGCAGGCTTCATGTGAGATACCTTCCATCATGCAACCGTCACCCATAAACACGTAGGTACGGTGATCAACGATTTCATGCCCAGGCTTGTTGAATTCATTTGCCAGCAGCTTTTCAGCCATCGCCATACCAACGCCGTTGGTAATGCCTTGACCCAGTGGGCCTGTAGTAGTTTCAACGCCAACGGTGTATCCATATTCAGGGTGTCCCGGAGTTTTGGAGTGCATCTGACGGAAACGCTTTAGCTCGTCCATCGGCAGGTCGTAGCCTGTCAAATGCAACAAGGCGTAAATCAACATAGAACCGTGACCGTTCGATTGCACAAAACGGTCTCTATCTGCCCACTTTGGATTAGTTGGGTTGTGACGCAAATGGTGGTTCCATAGCACTTCAGCTATTTCCGCCATGCCCATAGGTGCGCCCGGATGACCGGACTTCGCCTTCTGCACAGCATCCATCGCAAGTGCGCGAATCGCGCCAGTCACATCATTGAATTTTGGGGGTTTTACATTTCGCGCCACAGCCATTTACAGCCTCCTAAGTAACATCCTGAATTTTTAATTAAGTTTTCATGCCAAAGAACGCTAATTATGCCGTAGCGGCTTGCTTAGGGCAACAAGGGCATTGAAACGAGGTCTAATCTATTAAGCTAAATCCTCTGCATTCTTTTTGAGTGGCTTGATTCCCAACTGTTTTAGCTTTCGATAAAGATGTGTGCGCTCAATCCCAACCTTTTCCGCAAGACGAGTAATGTTGCCATTTTCTTTACGCATCTGGTGCTTGAAATACGCACTATCGAAATATTCTCGCGCTTCACGCAACGGTAGATCCAAGGGTAAAAGCACTGACACCATACCTTCCACATCGGGAGGATCTATTTTTTTTTCTGTGTTGATCGCCAATGCTGGCATGCCTTGTTGCATGGACTTCTGGACAGTCCTTAACAGTTTTTGCAGAGCAATTGGTTTTTCTAGGAAATCTATGGCGCCCACTCGCGTTGCTTCCAGAGCGGTTTCTATCGTTCCGTGACCTGACATCATCACTACCGGCATAGTAAGCAATTTATTTGAAGCCCATTCTTTGAGCAAGGCAAGGCCGTCAGTATCTGGCATCCAAATGTCCAACAACACTAAGTCTGGGGCGCGGTTTGAACGAAACGCCCTTGCTTGAGCAGCATTTTCCGCTAAATGCACCTGATATCCCTCATCAAACAGAATTTCGGATAGTAATTCCCGTATCCCGACCTCGTCATCTACTACCAGTATTTCTTTGTTTGACACTACGCCACCTCCGTTTCTAAAGCCAGCGGTAAGCTGACTATCACTTGCGTGCCACCTGATGATTTGTTTTCAATACTAATTTTTCCGCCATGTTCTTCAACAATTTTTTTGACAATGGGTAATCCTAATCCTGTGCCTCTAGATTTTGTTGTCATATAGGGCTCGAATATACGAGACATTACTTGCTCTTGAATTCCGCTACCGTTATCACTCACTATAAAAAGAAATTCGTTGCGGACACTTGCTGTGGATAGAACTATCTGCGGCTGTTCTACCTGTTGTAACGCATCATGTGCGTTATGCAGCAGGTTATGCACAACCTGACGTAATCTAGTTCCATCTCCGTGTAGTAATGAATTTGTAGCTCCTAGTTGCAATGTGATGGGGCTACTATTTGCCTCATACAGGCCCATGACTTCATTCAATAATTGATGCATGTCCAGCAAAGTTAATTTGGGTGCAGGTGCGCGAGCATAATCTGCAAAATCAGCTACCATATTTTTCAAAGCGGCCACTTGGCTGACAATGGTTTGAGTGGCTCGTTGCAATAGTTTTGCATCATCTTCTTGGAGTTTGGAACTCAATTTATGTTGTAAACGTTCAGCCGACAATTGAATGGGGGTGAGCGGGTTTTTTATTTCATGCGCCAGTCTGCGCGCTACTTCACCCCATGCCGCCTGACGTTCTGCTTGCAGCAAATGCGTAATATCGTCAAAAACGATCACATAACCGCTGTCTATTGCGGTGGTCAAGCGGGTGCCGTGCAGCAACAGCATTTGATTGCCATTTTTACTCAGTCTTTCAATTTGTCTTTGCCACTCATTTCCTTTAGATCCTGCTGCGGCCATTACTACTTCAGCGAAGGAGCGCAGCAAAATATGAGTATTTACAATCGCCGTCAAGGCGATTCCAGTCATGTTGCGTAGAGGGATTCCTAGAATTTGCTCTGCGCTAGAGTTGACTAGACGCAGTCTAAATTTTTCATCGAGAACGACCACCCCCGATGATAAGTGCGTCAAAATACTTTCCAAGTAAGCTTTCGCATTTGCTACCTGACTTTGTTGCTGTTCGCTAAGTTGTTTTGCATCGGCGAGTTGCGCTGTCATTTGATTGAATAAGCCGGTCAGCGCACCTAATTCGTCGCGACTTTGCACTGGATAGCTTCCCGAGAAATTGCCTTGTGCAACAGCACGTGTGCCCTCCGCCAATGCAGCCAAAGGAGAACTTAAGCGTACACTCAGAAAAAAAGCGGCGGATACGGCACTAAGCAAAACAATTAGCAAGGACAGGGTAAGCGTAATGCCGTACAAACGTTTTAAACCTAATCGGGATAGTGTCAGTTCTTGATAATCGCGATATACAGATTGAACTGTTTCTGCGTCCTCTGAGAATTGTTTGGGGACAGGTTCGATCAATTGCAAAATTCTTTTTGGTCCTTTCGAGTAAGTGCTGTTTATTGGGAGTAGCACGCGTAGAATTAGACGGTTGTCTGGTGTGGCGTCTACTAGGCTGAACATGCCCTGACTTACTGCATCCCCCAGCATCTGAGAATCAGGGTGAGTGTGGGTGCTGTGATTGCTTTTGCCAGTCGAGATTAAAGGCCGACCTTTCAAATTGTAGACAGTGGCTTCCTGAGATTCAGTTTTATCAACCAAGCGCTTCAAAGTGGCAGCATAGCGCTGGGGGGCTTGCTGTGCCAAGATCATGGATAATAACTGACTTTTTTTACCTAAATCCTTAAGCCCAGATTCGAGTGAATTGCGGCCTAGGTTTAACCCTCCCTCGAGTGCTTTTTCAACACGAATATCAAACCATGACTCGATACTTTTTCCGAGAAATTGTACGGATACGGAATACATCAGCAAGCCTGGCAATATGGCAATCAAAGAGAAAAATATCGTCAGGCGCAGCATCAGTTTGGCACCGAATACCTGGTTTTTTAGCTTGATGCGCAGTTGATACAATTGGTAGCCAACTAACATGCACAAACCCAGCGCTAATACAGCGGTCAAGATTAATAAGCTAGAATAATTTTGTGAAAAAAGAGTTGTATTGGCACTGGCACTCGATAACAAATACAGCAATCCCGTCCCAACTAGCCCACAAATGATAATTAAATATTTCATGGTTGCGGAGCCTCATCTGGAATAGGCGCTGCCTTTTCTGTGTCGTCAGTGACTTTTTCAGACTCGTCCGCCTTCTCAGGGCTGGGTATCGTTACTTTTATAGGCCAGCTGTGTTTTTCCGATTCCAGATTCCAATCGCTATCCGTCAGCGCGTTTACCTGCAAAGGCTTGGGAAGCTGAGAGGTGTCCAAACGCATTTGTGCAAAAGCGGTGTACGAGACCTCGCCTTGGATGAATTTTGCAATAGAGCCACTACTGCTGCTCAGTGCTGATGCAGATACAGGGGGGGCGATTCGATGTCCGAGTACACGTAGTGCACTGTTTAGGCTAGAAAAGCTTTGAAATAGTGATCCGCGTGAAATTCGATATTGGCGCGTCAGTGCATTGTAAAATAATTTTGTATTTTGCTCATCTTGGGTGACTGTCGTATCTAACCAATACCAGCGTGAGCGAGTAATTGTTAACTCACTGTAGAAATTCAGCGTAACACCGCGTGTTAGAGCCTCTGCCACAGAAGGCGGTAAATTGATCTTAAAATCCGCATAGATTTCATAGCCATTATCAACAGTTCGCGTTTTTGCTTTAATGACATCTATACCCTGTGCATTGGCAACAGACGTACAAACACATAAGCATAGCAATGTGACTAGCTTGATGAGGTGATTAAGAATTTTTCTGCAGCAACGCATAAAAGAAACCGTCGTGCTCATCGTTGGGCAGAAGTTGCCCTTTATTTAAATCATGCGCTGCGATAGTAACTTGTTGTGCATTTTCATGCAGCGACAAGAATGAATCAATGACTTGTTGATTTTCACGGGCGAAGACTGAGCAAGTTACATAGAGTAATTTGCCATTTATTGCCAAGAGTGGCCACAAGGCTTGCAGTATCTGCTGTTGTTGCCTTGCAAAGCTTTCGATGTCAGAAGGTCGGCGCAACCATTTAATATCAGGGTGTCTGCGCACAACGCCCGATGCAGAACAGGGTACGTCTGCCAGTATTCTCTCGAATAGTTTGCCATCCCACCAATCGTCGGGGTTTGCCGCATCGCCACATAGTAATTCGGCTTCTAGTGCTAGGCGCTGTAAATTTTCCTGTACACGCTCTAAGCGCAGCTCATCTTTGTCAACGGCGAGAAGTTCGATATCACGCAATTCTAACAAATGTGCACTTTTGCCACCAGGTGCTGCACACACGTCCAACACTCGCATTCCGTCATGCACATCTAGCAAGCTGGCTGCGAACTGTGCGCCTGCATCTTGCACTGACACCATACCGTCAAAAAATCCCGGTAATTTATCTACTGCTATCGGAGTGTCTAGTTGTATAGCCTGAGGAGGAATCAATTGCGCCGCAATATCTTGTGTGTTTAATTGCGCCAAATATTTTTGCGCGGATGTGCGTCGCGTATTCACTCGCAAAGTCATAGGCGGGTGACTGTTTCCGGCTGTTAATACAGTATCCGCCAGTTCGCCGTATTGTTTTTTCATCGCGGTAACCCACCATTGAGGGTAAGAATAGCGACCTTCATCTGTCTTTGCTGCAAGCTTTAAAAGTTCGGGCTGCTTGCGTAAAAAGTTTCGCAGAACCGCATTAACCAATCCGCTAGCCGGTGGATTAATTTTCTTTGTCGCTTGCACTGCATGGTCAACTACCGCGTGGCTTGCCGCTTTGCTGTACTGTAACTGGTATAGGGCGACCAGCAGCAATTCACGTAAGCTTTGATCTTGTAGTGGCTTGCTTAACAAGCCATCCAACATCTCGCTGAGCTGCCCATAAAAGCGCAGTGTGCCGTAACACAAATCTTGCAATGCACCACGCTCTTGCGGAGAAAAGGAGGGATGGCTGCGCAAGGCCTCATTTAATACCTGATTTAAATTGCGTCCAGCAAAAACATGAGCAATGATTTGTGCTGCTAGCAGCTGAATGTTATCCATTATTTAGTCACGAAACAGTCACCCGTTTTGATTTGAAAGCCTTGCAAAAACTGTGCAATAGGCAGTGCTTTTGCATTAGGTCGTTGTAATTTCTCAAGCCTGAGCGCATCTATGCCGCAAGCCACCACTAGTACATCTTTCTCTATTAACAGAACTTCTCCTGGTTTGCCTGACATGCCTGTATGTACACTTGCCTGCCAGATTTTGATTGGTGTGTCGTTGATGTTAGAGCTTGCCCCAGGGAATGGATTGTAGCCACGCACGGCACGATGAATCTCGGTGGCAGAGAGCGTCCAGTCCAGTTGTGCCTCATCTTTGCTCAACTTGGCGGCGTAGCTCGTCAGCATATCGTCTTGCTGGACAGGATTGAGTTTGCCCTGTGCTAGCAATGGCAATACTTCGACAATTGCTTCTGCACCTAATGATGACAACTTGTCATGCAGGCTATCCGCTGTGTCCTGAGTAGTAATCAAACAAGATTTTTCAAGTAACATATTGCCTGTATCTAAACCCGCATCCATTTGCATGATGGTAATGCCAGTTTGTTCGTCACCAGCTAAAATTGCACGCTGAATAGGAGCCGCTCCACGCCAGCGAGGCAGTAACGAGGCATGTATGTTCAGGCAACCGAAGCTGGGGGTGTCCAGAACCGCTTGCGGCAGAATTAAGCCGTAGGCTGCAACAATCATTACGTCGGCTTGATAATTGGCTAATTGCTGCTGAATCTCAGCATTTTTAAGCGATTTAGGCTGTATAACTGTTAAGTCGTACTGCAAGGCAAGTTGCTTTACTGGGCTGGGTTTAAGTTGCATTCCGCGTCCCGCAGGGCGATCCGGCTGTGTTAATACCGCGACAATTTCGTACTTGCTTTCCAGTAGTGCCAGTAAAGCTTGTGCCGCAAAATGGGGTGTTCCCGCAAAAATGATTTTCACAATATCCCCATCTTAGAGAGTTTCACGTAGGCGTTTTTTTAATTTTTTGCGAATGCGTACCTGTTTGAGATGCGATAGATACTCGACAAAGATTTTGCCCAGCAAATGATCCATCTCATGTTGAATACATACAGCAAGAAGATCCTTTGCATCTAGAGTAAATTTTTCACCCTGTGTATTAAGTGCTTTTACGGTAACCTGTTCCGCACGTTGTACCTTGTCATAAATCCCAGGTACCGACAAACAGCCTTCCTCGAATTTGTTTTCGCCAATGCTCGAGATTATCTCTGGATTAATTAACACCAATAGCTCGTCATGTGTCTCTGAGACATCAATCACGATGATGCGTTGGTGAACATCCACTTGGGTTGCGGCAAGGCCGACACCGGGAGCGGCATACATGGTTTCAGCCATGTCCGAAATGAGCTTTCGGATGTCGGCTGTAATTGTATCGACTTTTTTTGCGACTTTATTTAAGCGCGTGTCGGGATATTGAAGTATAGGTAGTATTGCCATAAAAGCTTGCTAATTTAATTGTCTAGATGCAAAATTTAAACGTGTGTGCGAGCTTCGCACCGCATTTCTTTTACTTTGCTGGAGTATTCATGCACAAGATTATATCGCTGATTTGTCTTCTTTTGCCGATTCACGCTTTTGCTGACCAATTAACGATCCGTGAAAATGCGCCAGAACGACATGTTGTGGTTAAAGGTGATACCTTGTGGGATATTTCTGCTGAGTTTTTTAATGACCCATGGAAGTGGCAGCAAATATGGGGGCTAAACAAAGATTCCATTAATGATCCGCATTGGATATATCCCGGTGATGTTATTATTTTAGATCGAACAACGGGTACATTGCATGTTGGTGAAGTGCCCCCGCCTCCCACGTCCCCGGTTGAGGAACGCAATATTGTCAAGTTGACCCCGCATATTCGTGAGCTTCCCAGTGGTAATCATGGCTTGATTCCAGCGATCCCGTTGAGCGAGATTGGGCCTTTTCTGGTTAAGCCTTTAGTGCTTGAAAATGACGATGCTGTCACTACCCCTCGCATAGTAGGAGCTTATGAGCATCGCGAATTGCTGGCTAGTAATGATCTTGCCTATGTGAAAAACCTGCCTACGGACAAGGGCACGCAGTGGCAAATTTTCCGCCCCAGTAAAAAATTCATCGACCCAGATACGGACGAATTGCTCGGAGATGAGGTTAAATACTTAGGTGATGCGATTGTAGAAAAATTTGCAAACATCAGCACAGTCAGAATCACTAAAACGGTATCAGAGATTGCCAAAGGCGATTATTTAGCCCCAGTGGCTTCTGCACAAACACTTGCTGCCAGCTACACACCACATGCGCCGGATAAGCAGATTTTAGCCAAGGTGATTTCAATTTATGCAGGGGTGGATCAAGCGGGTCAGAGTGCGGTTATCACGATTAACAAAGGGCGACGTGATGGCTTGGAGAATGGTCATGTGCTAGCTTTGTATCAAAAAGGGGAGGTGTTAAAAGGTGGAGGGTTTTTCAATCGCCATGACACTGAGCTCCCTGATATGCGTTACGGATTGATTTTTGTATTCCGTACATTCAACAAGGTATCCTACGCTCTGGTTTTGCAAACACGTTTACCAGTCCAACTTATGGATACCGCCCACACCCCGTAATGCCCCTAGATGTGACGCTAGCATCATGGCTTGCCCTAAGCCGGATCAGCGGCTTAGGTAATGAAAGTTTGCGACGCTTATTGCAGGCTTTCGGTTCACCACAAGCCGTGCTGAGTGCTTCGATTTCGGAATTGAGTCGTATCGTCAAACCTGCGATTGCAATAGAAATTGCACAAGATGTTGACGAAGACGCGCACGCTATTACAGAAGCTTGGCTAGCGGATCCGCTTAATTGCATTCTGACGGTAGGAGATGCAGCTTATCCTCAGGCCTTGTTAAATATCTCAGATCCGCCTTTCTTGCTGTTTGCTAAAGGACGTGTCGAGTTGCTTAATACCGCCGCTCTAGCCGTCGTGGGTAGTCGTAATGCGTCTTCGCAGGGGCTGCGCAATGCTGAAGCCTTTGCTCTGGCAGCAAGTGACGCAGGGCTGTGTATTGTCAGCGGGATGGCGCACGGTATTGATGCTGCAGCGCACCTCGGCGGGTTGCGCGGTCTAGCTTCCAGTATCGCGGTGGTGGGAACTGGATTGGATAAAATTTATCCCTCTGCCAATAGAGAGTTGGCGCATCAATTAGCTCAGAATGGCTTAATTATTTCCGAGTTTCCGCTTGGCACTCCACCCATGCCAGCTAACTTTCCACGTCGTAATCGTATTATCAGTGGTTTAAGTTTAGGCTGTCTAGTCGTCGAAGCTTCACTGCAAAGTGGTTCACTTATTACCGCCCGTATGGCTTTGGAGCAGGGGCGTGAAGTATTTGCCATTCCCGGCTCTATTCATTCACCTCAAGCCAAGGGTTGCCATGCTTTGTTAAAACAGGGAGCCAAATTGGTAGAGAGTGCGCAAGATGTTCTTGAAGAGCTTGGCGGTGGTTTTATCGCAGCCAAGGTGTTTTCAGAAACTGTGCCAGAGCATGAACTATTTGAGCATTTAAGTTTTGATCCGTTTGATTTGGACACTTTATCTCAGCGCAGTGGCTTGACGATAGCCGTACTATCCGCCATTCTGTTGCAACTTGAATTGGAAGGGCATGTTACCGCCTTGCCCGGAGGCCTTTATCAACGTGTTGTTTAAATTAGATAATTGAGGCCATATGTTCGACATTCTTATATATTTATTTGAAAGCTACTTTAATGCTGGGAGCTATCCCGACTCGGACAAACTCGCTATCAAGTTAAGTGCAGCGGGTTTTGAGGAAGAAGATATTACGCAAGCTGTTGCATGGCTTTCCGGCCTGCGCAAATTGTCACTAGACGAATATCCTGTCAGTATTAATGAGAGTGGTTCGCGTTGTTATGCAGCACTGGAGCAGCAGCGTATAAGCTCAGAAGGTTTGCGCTTTATATCATTTTGGGAGCACAGCAAAATGATATTGCCAGTAGAGCGCGAAATGATTATTGATCGCGCGGTTGCCTTAGGGCGTGAAAATTTGTCCTTGGACAAAGTAAAATTAATTGCCTTGATGGTGTTGTGGAATCAGCATGAAGATTTGGATCCTATGCTTATAGAAGATTTGTTGACACCATCCGATTCGGCACAACTACACTAAAAATTTACGAGGGCATCAAGTCCAGTCATGGCAAAAAATCTTTTAATCGTTGAGTCTCCCGCTAAAGCCAAGACACTAAAAAAGTATCTGGGCAATGACTATGAGGTTCTTGCTTCATATGGTCATGTGCGTGATCTCGTGCCAAAAAATGGTGCGGTGGACACTGAAAATAATTACGTGATGAATTATGAAACCATCGCACGTAACAGCAAACACGTAGATGCCATTGCAAAAGCGGCAGTCGAAGCCGATAACATTCTGCTAGCGCCCGACCCGGACAGGGAAGGGGAGGCGATTGCTTGGCATATCTCCGAGCTACTTAAAACCAAGCGTGCGCTCAAAGGAAAGAGAATGCAGCGCGTGGTGTTTTATGAAATCACACAGACCGCAGTACAGGAAGCCGTTTCTCGTCCACGTGAAATTGCCATGCCGTTGGTCAATGCGCAGCAAGCACGTCGTGCTCTGGATTACCTCGTTGGTTTTAATCTCTCTCCGTTACTGTGGCGAAAAATTCGTCCTGGATTGTCTGCGGGCCGGGTGCAAAGTCCGGCGCTACGCCTTATAGTTGAGCGCGAGTTGGAGATTGAAAAATTCAATAGTCAGGAATACTGGTCTGTGCATCTGGATAGCCAGAAAAATAGCGTTCCGTTTAGTGCTAAATTATTTCAGTATCAAGGTAAAAAATTGGAACAACTCAGTATCGCCAGTCAAGCTGAATACGATGCTATCCATGCCAAGCTGAACGATGCTAAATTACCACCGAAAGTGGTGCGCGTTGAAAAGAAAGGCAAGCAGCGCAATCCTGCTGCACCGTTTACTACCTCTACATTGCAACAGGAAGCCGTGCGTAAACTAGGGATGACCTCAGACCGTACCATGCGAACCGCGCAATCCTTGTATGAAGGTATGGACATTGGCGGTCAGACTATCGGCCTTATCACCTATATGCGTACCGACTCGCTGAATTTAGCGAATGAGGCCGTAGTAGATATACGGAGCTATATTGGCGACAACTTCGCTTCTGATTACTTGCCTAGCAAGCAGCCCAGCTACAAGAGTAAAGCCAAGAACGCACAAGAAGCTCACGAAGCGATTCGTCCAACTTCGATATCACGTACACCGGACAGCGTGCGTGAATACCTCAATATCGACCAGATGCGTTTATATGAAATGATCTGGAAGCGTACTCTGGCTAGCCAGATGGCACCAGCGCGCTTCGATACAGTGAGTGTAGATATCCGTCTGTCCAGCGATGACACCTTGTTTCGTGCCTCCGGTCAAACGCTGGTGTTCCCCGGCTTTATCGGGGTGTACATGGAAGATGTGGACGATGCAGTAGAAGAAGACAGTGCCAAGTTGCCGCCATTACTTGAGGGCGATGTGCTCCCTGTAGAGAAGCTCTATGGTGAACAACATTTTACCCAACCGCCGCCGCGTTTTTCGGAAGCGAGTTTGGTGAAGTCGCTGGAAGAATACGGCATTGGCCGTCCTTCTACATACGCCACGATTATCTCCACGCTGCAAGCCCGAGAATACGCCACGCTGGATAAAAAACGCTTTATGCCTACCGATGTAGGGCGCGTAGTTATCAAATTCCTTACTGAGCACTTCACCCGCTATGTTGATTATGGATTTACCGCCAATCTGGAAGATGAGCTTGATGAAATTTCCGAGGGTAAGCGAGACTGGATCCCAGTTTTGGATGCGTTCTGGACGGGCTTCAACAAGCTCATCGTTGATAAAAAAGATGTTGATCGCCCTGGTACCGAAATACTGGAAGAAGCTTGCCCTAAATGCGGCAAGCCTTTATCCAAACGCCTTGGCAAACGTGGCAGTTTTATAGGCTGCACAGCGTATCCAGAATGTGATTACACGCGCAGCCTAGGCGGTGAAGAAGACGAAGGTGAAGCGCGCCAAGAGCTAGGCCAACACCCCGAAGGTAAAACCGTGTTGCTACTCCGTGGCCCATATGGTTATTACGTGCAGCTTGGTGAGCCAGTTGAAGGCGAAAAAGCTAAGCCCAAGCGTGTTTCATGGCCTAAAGAATTGCCAGTAGAGCAAGCCGATTTGCCTACTGCATTAAAGCTGTTGTCATTGCCGCGTGAACTTGGTGCGCACCCAGAGGATGACAAAAAAGTCATCGTTAACATTGGTCGTTTTGGGCCTTACATAGGTCATAACGGAAAATTTAAGTCGATCCCGCGTAGCGATAGTATTTTCAATATTGCTATGGATAGAGCCGTGGAATTGTTGGCACAAGCTAAAGCGGGTAATGCCGTGTTGCGCACGTTGGGCGAACACCCAGACGATAAAGCACCCGTTGAGATTTGTAGTGGTCGTTATGGTCCTTATGCGCGTCACGGCAAGATCAATGCGACTTTGCCTAAAGACATCTCTCCAGAAGAAGTTACGTTGGAAGAAGCATTGGGGTTGATTTCAGCTAAGGCAGCAAAAGGCGGAACAGGAAAAACGGCTAGAAAACCTACGGCGAAGAAAGCAGCTGCCAAGAAAACGACTGCAAAAAAACCAGCAGCGAAGAAACCAGCAGCTAAAAAATTTGCTGCCAAACCGGCTGCAAGTAAAACAAAAGCCGTAGCAAAAACAGCCAAACCAGCCACAAAGAAAGTCGCTAAAGAAGTTTAGCTGGTTCACGGCAAGCTTCAACGGTGATCTAAAAGCCTCACCACAGAGACACAGAGGCACTGAGAAAAGCAAAACATAACGACATCCTCGCAGCGGTAAGCGCCCATCGGGTGAGCTAGTGGGGGTGTTGTAGTTTTCTAGACTTTTTTGCGATTTCCGCCTGCAACCATTTTGTACTCAAACAAGCGACATTCAATTGCGCCATTGAACAGCGGTGTGCGGCGTGATACCGAGAGACGAATAAACTTAGGCATACGCAAATCTGAGGTAAACAAATAAGCATTCCAGCCACTAAATTTTTGCTTTAGTGCGTCACCTATTTGCGGATACAGCACTTCCAATTCAGCCATGTCGCCCATACGTTCGCCATAGGGTAGATTTGCGACCATCACCCCATTATCGGCAGGTGCAGAGATTTCCAGCACGTTGGCTTGCTTTAGCGTCACGGCCTCAAGCAAACCTGCACTTTCTAAATTGTTATGCGCAGTTTTAAGCTCATCACCATATAGGTCGCTACCAAAAATGGGCAAAGGTGTGACGGGGTTTTGAGCCGCAATGGCTAGATTACGAATTTCTAGCCATTTTTTTGCGTTGAAATGTTTCATTTTTTCAAACGCGAAATAACGCGATATGCCAGGCGCGATGTTCAAAGACATCTGCACGGCTTCGATCAGAAAGGTTCCGCTACCGCACATCGGGTCGAGTAAAGGCGTGCCGGGCTTCCATCCGGTGAGATGCAAAATGCCAGCTGCTAGGTTTTCGCGTAGCGGGGCGATATTGGTATATTGGCGTACGCCACGCTTAAACAAGGCATCACCAGAGGTATCCAAATACAGCGTAAAGCGAGACTCTTCGAGGAATGCGTGGATACGCATATCCGGCTCATGCGTATTCACACTAGGACGTTCACCGCAGAGTTGACGAAACTTATCGCAGATCGCGTCTTTGATTTTCAGCGTAGCAAAGTCTAGGCTTTTTAGTGGACACCTGATTGCAGCCATATTGACACGAATGGTATGTGACACATCGAACCAATCGCCCCAAGGCAAAGCGAATGCCGTCTCGTAAATATCCTGCTCGCTATGATAATTGTTTGTCGCAACACGCCACAGTACGCGACTTGCAGTGCGGCTATGTAGATTCACGCGATAGCACAAAGCCCAATCGCCAGCGAAGTGCACGCCGCCATCAGTGGCCTTGATTCCCGTGGCTCCTAGCTCAGTTAATTCGTTACATAATGGTGTTTCAAGCCCGCGCGGGCAAGGGGAAAAGAATTGTTCGTTCATAGTGGTTTTACCGTGACGAGAATGACAATAGCCACCAACATCAATACTGGGATTTCGTTAAAGAAACGGAACCAAACATGGCTGCGTGTGTTGCGCCCCTGTTCAAACTCTTTGAGCAACTTGCCGCAATAAAAATGGTAGCCGATGAGAAACAATACCAGCGTCAGCTTGATATGCAGCCAAACACCTGAGAAGCCGTAACCCAGCCACAACCAAGTGCCGGATATCAATGCCAGAGCAGCGATAGGCGTGACAAAGCGATACAATTTGCGTGACATCAGCAACAAACGTGCACCTTCCTCTTCGCCTTTCGCCATCGCCAAGTTAACGTATAGGCGAGGCAGATAGAACAGTCCAGCAAACCAGCTGATAACAAAAATAATATGAAACGCTTTAATCCAGAGCATGAAATTCCTATTTTGATAAATGTATAAAAGTAGTTGTCCGCAGATTCCCGCTAAGGGCTAATAAACACCCAGTAATTCGACATTTCTCCTTCGCGCCAATGTCGAACTAATCAATGTTTTCCTTGTGATATTTGCCTACCCGTTTGGTGAAGTATAAGTCAGAGATAATGTTTTTGTTCAATCTGATTTGTAATGCTTTTACGATGATTTAAGCGTGAACGGCAGTAATGCGGACCCAATGGAGTGCAGATCACGGCAGATATATGAGCGATGGCGTGGGGATCGCCTCGCTTTGCTAACTTGGCAGTCGAGTGCTTTCCATATGCGCTAGGACATTTTAAGTCAATGCTCTCACCTTCACTACCTTACCTTTTACCTTGCCTGCGGACAATCTTTTCACCGCTTCGCGAGCGATGTCGCGCACGACAGCAACATAGGTGGACATGTCTGTAACCGTGATCTTGCCAACTTGCTCGCGGCTAAATCCTGCGTCGCCAGTTAATGCACCCAGCACATCACCTGCACGGATTTTCTCTTTTCTTCCGCCAAGGATTTGCAAGGTGACCATGGCTGGTATCAGTGGCGTGTCTTCATTGGCTTCTAATGTGTCTAGATCATGCCAATCTGGTTCTATACGCATCATTTTCGCGATGCCTATGACGCGATTACGTTCAGATGGTCCGCACAAATTAAGTGCCCAGCCATTTTCATCAGCTCGTCCAGTGCGTCCAATGCGGTGAATGTGAATCTCTGGATCGGGCGTGACATCGACATTGATGACGGCTTCAAGTTGAGCAATATCCAGCCCACGCGCGGCCACATCAGTTGCCACTAAAACGGAGCAGCTGCGATTAGCAAATTGAATCAGTACCTGGTCGCGCTCGCGTTGCTCCATGTCTCCATTCAGGGTGAGTGCTTTAATGCCTTGCGCGTGCAACACTTCCAATAAGGCGCGACATTGCTGCTTGGTATTGCAGAAGGCCAGTGTACTTACTGGGCGATAATGATTTAGTAATTGAGCGACTGCCTGCAAACGATTTTCGTGTTCCACCTTGTAGAAGCGTTGGCGAATTTTATTTTCTTCATGCTGCTCGAGTAGTTTTACTTCCTGTGGCTCGTGCATGAATTGACGTGCGAGTCGAGTGATGCCATCAGGGTAAGTTGCCGAGAACAAGAGCGTTTGACGTTGCGACGGACAGTGCTTCAACACATATGCGATATCATCATAAAATCCCATGTCTAACATGCGATCCGCTTCGTCAAGCACCAAGGTGCTGAGTGCGTCCAGCTTGAGGTTGCCGCGATCTAAATGATCCATGATGCGACCTGGCGTGCCGACGACGATGTGTGCGCCATGCTCAAGGCTATCGCGTTGTGGGCGCATGGTTGTGCCACCACATAGCGACAATATCTTGATGTTGTCGGCAAAGCGCGCCAAACGCCTTATTTCTTGTGTCACTTGGTCTGCAAGCTCACGCGTCGGACATAACACCATGGCTTGTACAGCGAAACGGCGCGGGTTGAGTTTGGTGAGTAGTGGCAGTGCGAATGCTGCTGTCTTGCCGCTGCCAGTTTTAGCTTGGGCGATCAAATCATGTCCAGCTAGAGTAATGGGCAGGCTTGCGGCCTGAATTGCTGTCATTGTTAAGTATTCAAGTTGTTGCAAGGTTGCTAACAGAGCAGGGGACAGGGGGAGTTCGTTAAAAGAGCGCATAGCTGAGCTGCTTGCTGAAGATGATGGCGCTTGGATAATTTTAGTCATGCGCGATTATCTCAGGCCACAGCCGTGCGCGTTTAAATTATTTTACACAAACAGTCGGGGGAAATTGCTAAAGCCTAATTAATTCTTGCCGACAACTGAATTAGCAGCTAGAATTAAATCTGTGGGAAAAAAACACACGAAAAGGGCTTCGGTAAAGCTGCGTTTCATAGTACCCGGATCTTTCTGTGAACAGTTACTGTCAAGATAGATGCTGAATCTATTTTTCTTAGGAATTACACCATGAATAAAAAACTATTTAGCTTGGCTTTATTATCCACTTTCTCTATTCCTGCCTTAGCCGTAGAGGACAGTGGTATATATCTTGTAGGTATGGCGGGCAATACTTCCAATATTAGCAGCGTGGATAGCAGTACTTCTCTTGGTGGAATGGTAGGTTTTAAATTCAGTTCATTTTTTGCTGTCGAAGGTGGCATGACTTTGCTAGCTGATAAGGCAAACTACCAAGTGGCACAGACACCAGTTATTATTGCGGGCACTAGTTATACTTATACTTCAACCACAATGGCAGGATCGGAGTTCGCCGCAGTGTTTGGTTTGCCTTTAGGTGATGATTTTTCAGTTTTGTTCCGTCTAGGCTACGCCAGTCTTGAGCGTTCAAACAATCCTTCTCCTCCGGAAGTGGAAGTGCAGTGGAAGGGGGCGACAATGGGTTTGGCGGCTCAATATATGCTGCCGTATGACTTCGCGTTTGGTCAAAATAAAATGAGCATCGGCTTCCGTGCTGGTGTGACTAGATACAATCTGACAGATGTAACAGGCTTGCTAAAAGAAACGCCAACTAACTCTTATGTAGCAGGTGTGATTCAGTTCTAATCGTTGCATAACAGGGGAGAGATTTGATGTGCGAAAATAGCGGGTACTATTTCCTGGCAATATTGACAGTAATTTTATCAGCGAGTTTTGCACACCCCATGCAATGACTCTAGCTGCAAACCACATACCGATGCTCTGTATCAAAAACTTAATCCTGCATTTTGATGATGGAAAAACACGGGCTATAGATGGAGTAGATCTGGAGATAGATGCAGGGGAGTTTGTCGCTATCGTTGGGCCTAGTGGTTCGGGAAAGTCAAGTTTGCTGAATATAATAGGCACGCTGGAACTCCCTAGCGATGGAGACATCATGTTGGAGAATCAGCATTATTCCACCATTAAAGATGCCTCCCTGTTTCGTAGGGCAAACATCGGTTTCATTTTTCAGTCATTTAATTTAATCCCTACATTGTCAGCACTCGATAATGTAATTATTCCAACAATGGGCTGTGGGGGGGATGTTGATAAATATACAGCTAGAGCTGAATCCCTTCTAAGTCAACTTGGATTGCGTGATCGTTTGAGCCAATTTCCCAGCAAGCTGTCAGGTGGTGAGCGCCAGCGAGTTGCGATAGCACGCGCCTTAATTAATCAACCACGCATGATTTTGGCAGATGAGCCAACAGGGAGTTTGGATAGCGTAAATGCAGGGCAGGTTTTAGATATTTTGGCTGAAGTGGTTAAGCAGCAAGGTTTGACGCTCATTATGGTGACACATGATTCAGCGGTGTCTGCGCGGGCAGATCGCATTATTTATATGCGCGATGGCAAGATTGAACAGGGAGGCACAGCATGAGTCTGATGCAATTTGCCCTAAATAATTTACTTCGCAGGCCAGCGCGCACTGTTTTAACTGTATCGGCAATTTCCTTAGGTATAGCAGCCATTGTGGCACTTACCAGTATTGCTTGGGGGTTTGAAGCCAGCTGGCAAAAAGCCAATGATGCACGTGGAACAGATTTGATTGTGACGCGAATTTCAAGCGAAAACACCATGCCCTCACCATTTCGCGCGGAGAAAATACAAGCGGCACTGAGTGTGTTACCCCATGTACAAGAAGTTGTTGGCCTACTAAGTGAACTGCTCAGCGTGAGTGCGGACGGTCCGCCTGTGTTCGTATTCGGATGGTTGCATGATAGCTATTTATGGAATCACTTAAAGCTAAGCCAGGGACGCTGGCCAAATGACAATAAAGAACCCGTGGTTGTCATCGGTGCACTGGCAGCAGAAATGCTCAATAAAAAAATTGGCGAGCATGTTGAGATTGAAGGTAAAAGCTTCCTGGTGTCAGGCATTTTTGAGAGCAATGCCGTTGTAGAAAATGGCGCAGTCATCATGACGCTTGCTCAGGCACAGCAAGTTACGGATAAACCAGGCAAAGTAAATGTTTTGAACCTCAAGGTGGACAGCAGTACAAACGAGGCTGATTTGCGCAATATCAAACAACAAGTAAAGCACACCCTGCCAGGCTATATCGCAATCACCTCAGGGGAGCTGGTAAGCAAGAATGCAGTGGTGCGAATTTCTAAAGCCATGAGCAGTGCCACCATTCTAATCTCTAGCTTAGTTGGGGCATTAGTTGTATTTAACACCATGTTGATGAGCATTAATGAACGTACTCGTGAAATTGGGATATTGCTGGCTTTGGGTTGGCAGCGCATTACGATTATGAAATTGATTTTCAGCGAGGCGGTTATGCTCACAATGCTGGGCGGAATGATGGGTATATTAGGTGGTGTAGCTATTGCGTTGGGGCTTGAGCAAATCGAATTAATGCGCGGCAAAATTGATGCCCTGTTTTCAGTGCCCTTCTTTGTTTTGGTATTAGGGCTATCCGTGTTCCTTGGCATCTGCGGCGGCATTTATCCTGCCTATAAAGCATCGCGCTTGTTGCCCTCAGCAGCACTGCGATACGAATGAAGCGCAGCGGAATATTTATCTTTGTGCTGTTGTCCGGCATGGCTTATGCAGAGCCAGCTGCTATTTCAGTACAAGATATTGCTAAAAAAATGAGTATCGCCAAGCATTCCAATGGCTTTGAAGTACGCATGAATGTATTTGTAACAAAGGCTAATGGAGCGCACCCGCTTCCGATAAAACTGGCAGTCATTGGGCAAATGGCAACAGATAAACAGAGACTGCTGATACGGGGGATATCCCCCAAAGCTATACGTGGACATTTTGTAGCCGCTGAAAACGTTGGTGATGTAAGAGCAATTAAGTATCAAACGAGCAATAGCTCTAGCGATTTAGATCCCTATTCTCAGCTATTTGATTCAGGCTTGGTTATTTGGGATATGTTTAGCCCATGGTGGGGATGGAGAGAACAAGTGTGGCAAGGGACAGAACAAGTCAATAAGCATAAGTGTGAGCGAATCCGTTCTCGCATAAATGGTTTAAATAGCGAAGTACGAGAGGTTGAAAGCTGTGTGGATGTCCATGCTCAAATCTCATTGAGAACGCGCTTCTACGATAGTCAGCATGTTTTGCTACGTACAACATCCGTGCAAAGCTTTATACATAAAGGACAGGGTTTGCTAGCCGCCAAGAAATTAACTATTGTCGGCGCAGATCAAAGCAAGACCGAAATCGAAATTTATGCCGGTGACGAGGAATATCAAGTGACTACTGAAACTTTTGCTGCGCTGGAACGCCTAAGCTTAAACGATCAACAGGACGTGAGATGAAAGATCTAGCGCGGCGCGCAAAAATAGGCAAGCTCCCAGTCAACTGGTGCAATGCCGATGCTACGACCTCCAGCGTAATGGAGGCGGTTAGTTTTGTGACACCTGTATTGGAAAACTTCTTTATCCGTACCGTGGTTGAAGGGATTCGTTCGACTTGCGAAGAAGAATTACTAAATCGTTGCCAAGAATTCATTCATGAAGAGTCTAATCACTCGCTGGTACATAAAAAATTTAATGCCTCACTTCTAAATCAACTAGGCAAACAGCCACCAGGTTTGGCAATGGTTGGCAGACTTCTTGATAGGGCCAGACGGCATCTGTCCATTTCAAAACGTTTGGCATTAGCAGCCGCGCTTGAACACCTTGCTGCGGTGGTCTCTAAGCTGTATATCAATCAAGAAACCAAGCTCAATTTTTCTTCGAACTTTGCTAAAGAATTGTTCGATATGCATGCCCGTGAAGAACTGGCCCATCGCTCAGTAGTGTTTGATCTATGGCTAGCTAATGGTGCAAGCACGCGCATAAATCGCATTGTAACAATTGCCTTGGTGCTTGGTGCAGGTGCACTCTATGTGAGCGCTGCGGTGCCTTGGATATTGCATCAGAAAACTGGCAAGCGTATTATAAAAACTTGGGCTAGTCTGATGATTTTTTTGACAAATAATTTCCAGAATACGCTGGCACACACGCCCTTCATCGACTTATTTTCGTTTGTGCGCCGCGACTATCATCCTGAGTCTCTGATTGATGATACCCATACAAAGCAAGTTTAACTCCCATATATAACCATTAAATAGAGCGATAACATGAGTAATGAAGCACAAGCTGTAAAAGTTTGGGACATACCAACCCGGCTCTTTCATTGGACTTTGGTATTGAGTTTTACATTAGCGTATTTCAGCGCTGAATTCCATATCGGATTTATCCACACATTGATTGGATATTTTTTATGTGGATTGCTAGTCGCACGTCTCATTTGGGGATTTGTAGGTAACAAATACGCTAGATTTAGTTCATTTATTTTTAGTCCGCAAGAAACGCTTAGTTATGTCCGTGACATGCGCCAGAACACACCTAAGCATTATTTCGGTCATAACCCAGCAGGCGCACTCATGGTATTTGCGCTGCTCGGATTGCTTTTGCTCATTTTACTAAGCGGACTTTTCACCCTCGCATCCATCGACTTCGAAGGACCGTTGTTATTTCTGACGGGTGGCTTTGATGACGCAACTAGCTATCTTATGCACGATGTCCACGGCTGGTTAGTTGACCTCGCACTCATACTTATTCCTTTGCACTTGTTGGGTGTCGCGGCAGGGAGTATTCAGCATAAAGAAAATCTCGTGCGCGCTATGTTTACGGGAAAAAAACAAGCAGCAGAACATTTGTAACTTGAGGAGTGAGCATGCATTCAAAACTGATATTTGCGATAGCAGGACTGTGTTTATCGTTATTTTCTGCAAGTGGCTACGCAGCTGACAGCACGCTTGACCTAACGCTGGCTAGTGACTCATATTCCATTCAAAAAGCCAAGCTTTTTATGCTGACTGCAAATGATGTTGGCGTAGTTAATGAGAAGGGCAATGCCGCACCCGCAGCTTTTGAACCCAAACTATTTTCAGGCAGCAATATTCACGAGTTTCTTGGCATAAGCACTGTCGCATTAGCTGGCCTGACATTTGCCTCGCATTTTCATACGAATGGATTCGGTGCACGTAATGTAAACGGCACGCATGGATCATTAGGCAAGGCGACTGGAATCATGGCACTTGCCACTGTCGCATCAGGCTTGATTACACACTGGGATGACTTCAGTGTGGAGGATGGCTGGACAGATCCAGATAATTTACATGTGTATCTGGCCGCCACGGGAGCAGCATTGATGGCCTATGCTATCGCAAATTCAGCGACTCAAACTACCGGACGAGTTGACCATGCAGGCATGGCCGAACTCGGCGCATTCGGCATGCTCGTTGCAATCAAATTAACTTGGTAATGGAGAGTAAGGAAATGAAATACCTACGCACACTTATGATGCTAAGCTTGTTCACGCTGTCTTCTGCGGCGCTTGCCAGTCCAGCTAGCGATGAGTTGTTAGCTAAATACAGAGCCGCAGGCGTTACAAAAATAGATGTGGACAAAGCCAAGGCTG